>Ga0187892_10000952_pt1 | contig 71344 bp, 62 predicted proteins | sample MA1701073metaG_FD_139345 | JGI IMG/M metagenome (GOLD analysis project Ga0187892, IMG submission 139345) | Bio-ooze microbial communities from a basaltic lava cave in the Kipuka Kanohina Cave System on the Island of Hawaii, USA - MA170107-3 metaG ...
AGGCGAGCGTCCGGGTAGCGGTTTCGTCCAATCCGTTTTTCAGTCACCGGCGCGGCGAACGCGCACTTCTCTCACATTCCAACGCTCGTGCGCCGCGCCGCCGACCGAAAAACGCTCTGCATTCTCGGACGTGCGTCGCGGCGGTCCCCGCCTCCCGGCCCCGGTTCTCTCTCTGACACAGGCGGTCCCCGCCTCCCGGCCCCGGTTCTCTCTCTGACACAACGCAGATTAGCCGCCTCGGTCGCTCGCCGCAAGCGGGATCGCGTGCCTCTCGCGCCACGGCGCACAGTGCCGCCTTCGGCCGCCCGCCGCACGACACACGGCTATCGGCACGGCCGGCTGCCGCTCACGACGCTGGCGTGAACACGTCGGCCCGATCCCCGGTGAGTGTCGATTCGTCGACCCACGCCTCGTCGGGCGGCGATCGCGCCGGCCGCGGCAGGGGCACTTCGGTCGGCAGCCCCAGATGCCCGAGGATCCGCCTGATGACCGCCGCTCGTTCGATGAGCGCGACGAGACGAAGCCGCCCGCCGCAGCGCGGGCAGGCGAGGACATCGAGGGCGAACGTCCGCTGCATCAGCGTCGCCCACGATCGGTTGCGTCCGTCCGCGGACTTGCCGGCGGCGCCAGAGACCGACGCGTGCGCTGCTAGGGCCGACGCCGTCGCGTGGTCCGCCGCGCGCTCGCGCAGGCCGGCCACCTCGGCCCGGGCCGCCGCACGCGCCCCGAGCACGCCAAAGTACAAGATCAGGTTGATGCGCGGCCGCGGCACCAGCACCGCCAGGCGCTCGAGCAACTCGAGCGGTGTGAACACCAGGTCGGTCGTCCCATCGTCCCAGGGGTGGCGAAGCGAGAGGCGCACGCGCGCGTCGGCAGTCAGGTGCAGCCGGTCAATGGCCACCGGGGAGCGCAGCGCATAGCGGCAGACTTGCTCGAGCCGGTCGCGCTGCCCAGCCGGGACGACGACGCCGGCGTGGAGGGTGTAGCCGTTGGCGCGCGCCGCTGACAGCCCGTCGGGGACCAGTGGCGCCCCGCGTCTTGCGTCAACGCTGCCCAATCGGGCCGGGCGGCGCCCCGCGCGCGGGGCCAGTGCGTTCACGCCCTGCACCGACGCGGCGGCCAGTCCCGCGAGCAGCGGGGCCTCCTGAGTCCAAGAATCACTCGCGCCGTCGTCATCCAACCCGCCCCGCGCGCGGAGCCGCGTGGCCACGAGAGGCTCGACGGCGGCCAGCACCTCTTCGGCGTCGAGCGCCGTCACCCGACCGACCCGATGGAACGCCAACTTGCCGGATTCACCGGCGAAGACGCCATCCGGCACGAGCGCGTGGAAGTGGGTGTTCAGGTTGAGCGCGCCGCCGAATCGCTGAATCACCACGACCGCGCCGCCGCGGCCAGCCTCCACGCCCACGTCGCGGGCACGATCGCCCAAGACCCGGCAGATGCTCCGAACCATGATGCCGGCGACGGCTCGGCACAGGTCGTGGTCCCACGCGAGACGGTACCGCAACCGGTACGGCACACTCAGCACCCATTGCCGGATGGGAACGTCCGGCAGGACGCGGTCGACGAGGTGCGCTGCGCGCTCGGCCATCCGGCGACCGCCACAACTCGGGCAGAGCGCACGCCCCTTACACGAGAAGGCCACCAGGCGATCGAACCCACAGCCGCCGCAACGAAAGCGCGCGAAGCCGCCAGCAAGCCAGCCGCAACGGAGGAAATCGCGGAACGCCTGCTCGACGAACCGAGGCAGGCCCTCGCCGTCGCGTAACGTCGCAGCCTGGGCGCGGAACGTCTCGAAGTGGTCACGGACGATCCGGTACAGTACGGTGTCGCCCGGCGGCCGTGCGTTGTACGACCTGCTGATTCAACCAGCCGAGCGGCAACTTGCGACCGCCGCTCGCGTGCTGTTCAATTTCGATGGCCCGCTCCACGCCTTGCCGGCCGGCGCCCTCGTCCGGGAGTTGCCCACGGGATCGCCGCAGTACTTCGTGGAATGGAAACCCAGCCATACGACGCCATCGATGACGGTGTACGCAGAAGGACGAAAGACCCGTCCGGCGTCTGCCCGCAGCGGCACGGTCGTCGCGTTTGGCGATCCTGTCTATGCGAAGAAAGAAGCCGCGACCCTCGATGCCGAGCAAGAATTTCTTCTGCGCAGCGGCAATACGCTGAACCCGTTGCCGGCGACCCGGCGCGAAGTCGGCGCGATCGCGAAACTGTTCGGACCAAACGCGGTGACCTATCTAGGTGACGCGGCGACCGAATCGCGGGCTACGTTTGTCGATCGATCGGCGCGCTACGTGCACTTCGCGGTCCACGGCGTGCTGAACGAGTACCTGCCGCTCAATTCGGCGCTGGCGTTTTCGACGCCCGCGGCCGCGGGTGTCGGCGACAACGGCCTGCTGCAGGCGTGGGAGGTCTTCGAGAAGATGCGCATCGACGCCGACCTCGTCACGCTCTCCGCCTGTGAGAGCGGCCTCGGCAAAGTGATCGCCGGCGAAGGCCTCGTCGGTCTCACGCGGGCGTTTCTCTTCGCCGGCGCGCGCACCGTCAACGCCTCGCTCTGGAAGGTCGCGGACGGGCCAACGGCCGATCTGATGACGCACTTCTACCGCAACCTGCGCCGCGGCGATTCGAAAGACGAGGCGCTGCGCCAGGCGCAGATCGCCGTCATGAAGATGGGCCGGCGCGACCGCATCGACTACTCCAGTCCCGCGCATTGGGCGGCCTTCGTACTGACTGGCGACTGGAAGTAACGCCGCGCGCCTACCCGCGATCTGAATCCAGACCGGCCGCGCCGATCAGCCGCGTGTCGAGCGTCACGAGGTCCGCCTCGAGCCAGCCCGCGAGCCAGAGGTACGCCGCATCGTACGCCGTCAAGCCCGTCAGATGGGCCAGGAGGGCCACGTCAACCACATTCACGGCGTGCCACTGGATGCCGGCGCGAGGATCGAGGGCCTTGTCGAGCGCCGCAAAGATCTGAGCGGCGCGCGCGGGCTCCCGGCGCGCTTTGGTGACCGCGGCATTCGACAGCTCGAACTTGAGCAGATCCGGCGCGCAGACCGTCGCGCCATCCAGCCTCGCGGCAAGGCGTTCGAACCCCGGTTCCTGAAGAACGACGGCGACGACGGCGGAGGCATCCGCGACGACGCGCATCACCGGCGATCGCGATCGCGACGGATGATGGCGGTGCCGTCGCCTTCCGTCTGCAGCCCCAGGGCCTGAATCTGGCTCACCAGATCCCGGGCTCTGAAGGGCCGCTCCTGCAGAGCGGTTTCGAGGATGCTCATCAATTCGCCCTGCACCGACCGGTGGTTGCGCGCGGCACGCTGGCGCAGCGCCCGAGCCAGTCCGTCGGGCACGTCCTTGATCGACAGGCTGACAGCCATGGCGCCATTATAGCTCCATTCTGGCGCCACTGTGCACTCCGCCTTCACCGGCCGACCGGCAGCGCGCGCGCCGTGCACGCATGGCCCTGCGATTGGCCCACGTGGGCCAATCGGGTGCGAAGCGCAAGTCGTCGTAAGTGATTGCCGGGGATAGGGATCGAACCTATACGCCCCTTTCGGGGCTCAGGATTTTAAGTCCTGTGCGTCTGCCAGTTTCGCCACCCCGGCATTGGTGATTCTAGCAATGGGGCAATGCGGCAATGGGTGAATGGGAAAACCGCGATCACTCGGCTCGTAACGCCACGAGCGGATCCACGCGCGAGGCCCGGCGCGCCGGCACGAGCGTCGCCGCAACCGCCGTCGTCGCGACGACGAGTGCGACCGCGACGTACAGCCAGACCTCGCCGCCCGTGACGCCGAAGACGACGGACCCGACGAGGCGGGAGGCGGCCCAGCCGCCGGAGAGCCCGAGCGCCAGCGCGAGCGCGATCGCGCGGCCGGCCTCGCCGAGAACGCCGCGGAAGATGCGGCCGGGCGTGGCGCCGAGCGCCAGACGCACGCCAATCGCCCGCGACTGCTGCGCCACGACGAACGCCGTGACGCCGTACACGCCGGCCGCCGCCAGCGTCAGGGCGATGAGGCCAAACACCGTCATCATGCCGGCATTGAAACGCCGATCGGCCGTGAGCGCGCGGAACCGCGCGTCGAGGTCCTGCATGGCGGGTGCCTGCGCGCCGCCGGTCACCGCCTTCACGGTGTCCTGGATCGCGGCCGTCAGCCCCGCGCTCGACGCCGCCAGTTTGACGACGACGTCGCCGGAGATCGCACGATTGCCGACATCCTCCTGCAGGAACGGCACGTACATCTCGGGCCGGAGGTCGGTTTCGGGTCCGAGAAACCGCACGCTCTGCGCCACGCCGACCACGGTCGTCGGGCCCCGGAACTGGAACACCTCGCCGACCGGGTTGCGGCCGCCGAAAAAGCGCCGGGCCGCCTCGTCATTGATGACCGCCACGCGGGGCGTGCCAGCCCGCGCCGTGTCGTCGAACGGGCGGCCGTGGATCATACGGAGGCCCGCCACGCTGAAGTACTCCGGCGTGACCGATCGGAGGACGACCATGTCGGCGCCCTGCGTCTGGCCGTAGCCGTCCACCGTGATGCTGTAGCTCGCCATCATGCCCAAGAGTGGCAGGCCGCCGTCGACGAGCGCCGCGCCCGAAACGCCCGGGAGCGCCCGTACGCGCGTCAGGAGGTCCGACACGAACGCCAGTCTGGCTGCCTCGCGCTCGCCTTCGCCGGTGGCCGCCAGTGGTTTCGACACGCGAACACCCGCGAGACGACCGCGGTCGAACCCGAGGTCCGTGCGCAGGACGTTGATGAAGCTCGTGACGAACAGCGCCGCCGCTGAAACGAGCGTCACGACGAAGGCGAGCTCCGCCACGAGGAGGGCGCGCTGCCACCGCGCCCGGCTGCGGCCGGCCCCGATCGCGCCGCCGCCTTCCTTCATGACCGTCATCACATCGGCGCGCGATCCGTGCCACGCGGGCACGGCGCCGAAGACGAGGCCGGTGAGGACGGCCGCGGCGATGGCTACCGACAGGACGCGTGCGTCGAGGCCGATGGCCGAGGCTCTGGCCAGCCCGGCCGGCAGGTTGGCCGTCGCGAACGACACGCCCCAGATCGCGACAAGGATGCCGAGCGCGGCGGCGCCCAGCGACAGCACGAGACTTTCGATCGCGAGCATGCGGGCCACGCGGGCCCGCGTGGCGCCAAGCGCCGTCCGCATCGCGAGTTCCCGTGCCCGGGCCGTGGCGCGGACGAGCAGCAGATTCGCGACGTTGACGTACGCGATGACGAGCACCAGCGCGACCGCGCCCAGAATGAGCACGAGCCACCGGCCGGCCGGCCCGACGACGGCCTGGTGAAGCGACGTCACGAGCGGGCGCGCGTCCTTCCAGAAGGTCTGGTTGGGATGGGCCGCCTGCACCGCCGCCGTTGCCCGTGCAACCTCGTCGGCGGCCCGATCGACTGTGGCGCCCGGGCGGAGCCGCGCGACCACGAGCAGCATGTACGAGCGGCCCGCGTAGCCGTGGTCGCGGTCGGTCGCCCGCGGCACGTACGGGATCCACAGATCCGTCGGCCGCTCGGGTCCAACGGGATACGTGAAGCCCGGCGGCATGACGCCCACGATCTGCCGTGTCTCGCGCCCGAGCGCCACCCGCCGCCCGATAACCTTCGGGTCGCGCCCGAACAGGCGCACCCAGACGGCATGACTCAGGATCGCCACCTGGTCCTCGCCCGCTCGCTCGTTGGCCGCCGTGAAGCCCGTTCCCAGGGCCGGGCGGACTCTGACAACGTCCAGGAGGTTGGCCGTGATGCGATACGCCTGGAGGCTCTCGGTCCCGCTGCCGGTGTCGAACGCGAGCAGGCCGCCGCCGGCGGCCGCCGCGACGCCCTCGAAGGCCGGCACCTCCGCCTGCCACGTGAAGAAGTCCTGCGGCGCGATGGCGCCCGGCCGCGGGCTCCCGCGGCTGAGACTCGCGATGGCGACCAGCCGGTCCGGCTCGGGAAACGGCAGCCGCCGAAGCGCCACCGTATCCACCACCGAGAAGGTGACGGTAGCCGCCGCAATGCCAACCGTCAGGATGGCGAGCGCCAGCAGGCTCGTGCCGGGCGCGGCCCGCAGGCCCAGCCACGCATCGCGCAGTTCATCGCGCATCTCAGTTCACCTACCGTTAATAAACCGGATGAGTCAATCACTCAATCACTCAATGCACCGTGTTTGGCGCTGTAGAGAGCTGTCGCTCCTGGGCGAGGACGCCCGCGATCTTCCGGTCGAGGTCGGCCTGGCCGATGCGGAACGGACCCGCCACCGCGGCGCCCATGGGAATCTCGATCGCGATGACGACCTGACTCCCGGCGGGCTCCACGATCCAGCTGAAGCCTCGCAGGGCCACCGCGCGGTCGGCCGCCGCCTCCGGATTCTCGGCGCGATCGATCGCCCGGAGAATCGCGACGAGCACCGCCCGCACCGCATCGTCATCCCAGCCGGACGGCTCGGACACCGGCACGGACACCGATTCCGTCACCGCAACGTCGCGGCCCTTCAGCACAATCTCGACGGGAAACGTCAACATGCCGGCTTAGTGTACTCCTACACCACAATTCGCTTCGGATCGCCCGCGTCCTTGAGTTGGCGCTCGAAGGCGTCCGGATCCGAGACAGGTTCGCGGCACGCGAACTCCTGGCACACGTACGCCGTCGCCCGGCCGCCGCGCGCCGCCATCGAGGCGAGCCACGGCAGGGCGGCGGGCGCGCGTCCTTCGCCTTCGACGCGGACCGTCACGGCGCCCGGCAGGTACTGGCGCGCGAGCACGGCCTCGAGCGCCGCACGGTCCGGCGAGCCGGCCGTGCCGGCAATCACGACCTCGAGCGGCCGCGCGTGCCATCGCGCGAGGTTGGCGAGCATGAACGGCATGACGCGCGCCACGTTGCCGAGGCCGTCGCCGTAGCGCTCGAACGTCGCCCGCGCGCGGTCGAGGTACGACCCCCTCCCCGTCAACCGCCCCAGCGTGATGAGGTTGCGGACCGCGACCGACGCGGCTGAGGGCTCGGCGCCGTCGTAGTCCTCCTTCAATCGCAGGAGCACCGCCGCGTCATCGCCGGTCGTGCTGAACCAGCCGCCGTCATGTTCGTCGAAAAAGAGCTCCGTCTGGATCTCCGTCAGCTCGATGGCGCGATCGAGCCAGCGCGCCTCCCCCGTCGACTCGAAGAGTTCCAGGTAGCCCCAGATGACGGCGGCGTAGTCCTCGGCAAAGGCGTCGATGCGCGCCTCGCCGGCGCCGGGTCGCCGCAGCAGACGACGGCGGGCGCCGTCCCAGAGCGTCGTGTCCACCGCGGCGGCCGCGCGCCGGGCCGCCTCGAGCCATTCGTCGCGCCGCGGACTCGAGACGAGCTGCCGGCCCGCGCGGGCGAACGCGGCGATCATCAGGCCGTTCCACGCGGCAATGACCTTCTCGTCGCGATGGGGCCGCGGTCGCCCCTCGCGCACGTCGAACAGCGTCTCCCGCGCGCGCGCGAGGACGCCGGCCACGTCCTCGGACGACTGCCCCGTCCGGGCTGCGATGTCTTCGACGGACTGCGCGACGTACAGCAGGTTCTGGCCGCGGAACTCGCCCTGCGGGTCCGCCGGCGCGTTGCCGTCATCTTCGATCCCGAACCGCCGCCGCACGATCGGCGCATCGTCGCCCAGGATCCCGTCGATCTCGGCCGCGGTCCAGACGTAGAACGCGCCCTCACGTTTCTCGCCGTGCTCGACCGTCGGACCCGGGACCGAGGACGGCGGGCTCTCCGAATCCGCGTCCTCCGCCGAGTAGAACGCCCCGCCTGGGGCGGCGAGGTCGCGCAGAACGTAGTCGAGCGTGTCTTCCGCGATGGTGGCGAAGAAGGCCTCGCCGGTGGCCTGGGCCGCCTCGAGGTACGCGAGCGTGAGTTGCGCCTGGTCGTAGAGCATCTTCTCGAAGTGCGGCACGCGCCATTCGGCGTCCACCGAGTAGCGGTGGAAGCCGCCGCCGAGGTGGTCGCGGAGGCCGCCGACGGCCATGGCGCGGAGCGACTGGGCGGCCATCGACGCCGCCCGCGCGTCGCCGACGACGGCCGAGGCCTGCAGGAGGAACACGAGTTCGGCCGGCCGCGGAAACTTCGGCGCGCCGCCAAAGCCGCCGTGCCGGGCGTCGAACGCGGCCGCAAACGCCGCGACGCCCGCGCGGACGGCGTCCAGGCCGGCCACCGGCGCGCGGGCGGGTCCGGCGTCCCCGGCCCGGTCGGCGCCGGCGATCTGGCGCAGGCGGTCGAGGATGTTCGAGGCCGATCCGGCCACCTTTTTGCGGTCCGTACGCCACGCGCGCGAGACTTCGGCCAGAACGTCCAGAAAGCTCGGCCGGCCCCAGCGCGACTCCGGCGGAAAGTAGGTGCCGCCAAGAAACGGCCGGAGGTCCGGCGTGAGCCACACGCTCATCGGCCAGCCGCCCGCGCCCGTCGTCGCCTGCACGAACAGCATGTAGACGCGATCGACGTCCGGCCGCTCCTCGCGATCCAGCTTGATCGACACGAAGTCGCGATTCAGCACCTCGGCCACGCGCGGATCCTCGAAGGACTCGTGGGCCATCACGTGACACCAGTGGCACGTCGAGTAGCCGATCGAGAGAAAGATGGGCTTGTCGTCCTGTCGGGCCTTCGCGAACGCCTCGTCGCCCCACGGATACCAGTCGACGGGATTGTCGGCGTGCTGCAGCAGGTACGGACTCTCGGCGTCGGCGAGGCGGTTGGCCATCAGAGGAGATCCTATCGCTGCACTATACTGGCCGGCGTGAGGAGCGGATGAGCGGCCGCCTGCAGGGCAAGCGGATTGCGCTGCTGGTGGAGGACGGCTTCGAGGCGCGCGAGGTCACCGAGCCGCTGGAGACGCTCCGCGCGGAAGGCGCCGAGGTCCTGCTCGTCGGCCCGGTCGCGCAGAAGAACTACCGCGACAAGATGCTTGCGACGTCCGTCTCGGCCGACGTCGCGGCCGGCGCCGCGCGCATGGCGGACTTCGACGCGCTCGTGATTCCCGGCGGGCACGCGCCGGACCGGATGCGCATGCGCCACGCCATGATCGACCTCGTCACGGACGCCATGGCCGCGGGCAAGCCGGTCGCGGCCATCTGTCACGGTCCGCAGGTGCTGATTTCGGCCAACGCGCTGCGCGGCCGCACGGTCACCTGCTGGCCGTCGATCGCGATCGACGTGAAGAACGCGGGCGGCCTCTACGTGGACCGGCCGGTCGTCCGCGACGGCAACCTCATCACGTCGCGCAAGGTCGACGACCTTCGGGCCTTCAGCGCGACCATCATCGAAGCGCTCGAGCCGCACCTCGAGGGCTGATCGGCGGTTACGTCTCGCCCTCGGCCTTGCGCAGGCGCGCGTAGGCGGCCGTGACCTCGACGCCGTAGAGCAGGATCACCGCCGAGAGATAGACCCACACCAGGAACACGATGACCGTGCCGACCGAGGCCGGCACGCTCAGGCGCGAGAACCCGCGCACGTACCAGGCGAACCCGGCAAAGGCCGCGCGCCAGAGCAGGCCCGCCAGCACCGCGCCGAACCAGACGTCGCGCAGCCGCACCTTGGCGTTCGGCGCGAAGTAATAGATGAGCCCGACCACCAGGATGAAGGTCGGCGTGAGCGCACCGGCGCCGACCAGCTCCGTCGTGCCCACGAGAAAGAGCGCCGTCATGAGGAGCAGGCCGGACGCGAGCATCATGACGAACGCGATCAGCTTGTGTTTGAAGAAGCCGTACGGGCTCTCGACGCCCCAGGCATGGTTGACGGCCGACGTCACGGCGCCGAACACGCCCATCGAGGCCCACAGGAGCACCAGCGTGCCGATCGCGCTGAACGGCAGCGGCGCCTGGCGGAACTGCAGCACGGCGTCGGTGAGGAAGTCGATCTGGCTCGGCAGGGACGTCCGGATGATGGCCGCCAGCGCGTCCTGCCGCTCGACGCCCGCCAGACGGGTGAACCCGGCGCCCACGAGCAGCACGAACGGAAAGAACGAGAGCAGCGAGTAATAGGCGATCGACGACGCGTAGGTGAGGTTGCTGCTCTGGAAAAACTCGACTACGCCGCGGCCGGACGCACGCACGCCGATGCGCCACGCACGATGCAGGCGGCCCAGGAGACCGAGCGGCCGGGACGCCTCTGACGAAGACACCGATCATTCTACCGGAGCGGCACCCCGTATAATCCCCGGGATGTCCGGACCGCCGAACGACGCGCCGCGCGCTCCGCTTCGCCAGGCGCCGGCGGCGGGCCGGGCGCCCCGACCGGCGCCGGCGGAGGACCAGGTCCTCTGCGAGCGCTGCGGCGCCGGCATGTTCCGCATGCACGCCGTGTGGCGGTGTCCGGCCTGCGGGTACAAGACTGACTGCTGCGGGTGGTGAGCGCGGGCCATGGACGTTCTGTCGAGCCACGTCAAGACCGACACCGCGGAGTTTCGCGCCAATCGCGACCGCATGGCCGCGCTCGTCGCCGAGCTGAACGACCGACTGGCGCAGGTGCGCGAGGGGGGCGGCCCCAAGTACCTCGAACGCCACCGGCAGCAGGGCAAGCTGCCGGTCCGCGACCGGCTGAGCCAGCTCCTCGACGCCAACACGCCCTTTCTCGAGCTCTCGCCGCTCGCCGCCTGGAACCTGTACGACGACGAGGCGCCGGCGGCGGGCCTCGTCACGGGCATCGGCCGCGTCAGCGGCCGCGAAGTGGTCGTCGTGGCCAACGATGCCACGGTAAAGGGCGGCACCTACTACCCCATCACCGTCAAGAAGCACCTTCGCGCCCAGCAGATCGCGCTCGAGAACCGGCTGCCGTGCGTGTACCTGGTGGATTCCGGCGGCGCGTTCCTGCCGCTCCAGGCCGAGGTTTTCCCCGACCGCGAACACTTCGGGCGCATCTTCTTCAACCAGGCGCGGCTGTCGGCGGAACGAATCCCCCAGATTGCGGTCGTGATGGGATCGTGCACGGCCGGGGGCGCCTACGTGCCGGCGATGTCGGACGAGACGGTCATCGTCAAGGGCACGGGCACCATCTTCCTCGGCGGCCCGCCGCTCGTGAAGGCCGCCACCGGCGAGGAAGTGACCGCCGAGGAGCTCGGCGGCGCCGACGTCCACACGCGCCTCTCGGGCGTGGCCGACTACCTGGCCGAAGACGACGAGCACGCGCTGCAGATCGCGCGGACGATCGTGTCCACGCTGCACACGGCGAAGCGGCTGCCGGCCGACATGACGTCGCCGGAGCTCCCCCGCTACGACCCCGACGAGCTGTACGGCGTGGTCAACGTCGATCCGCGCCATCCGTACGACGTGCGCGAGGTCCTGGCCCGGCTCGTCGATGGTTCGCGGTTCGACGAGTTCAAGGCCCGCTACGGCGCGACGCTCGTCACGGGGTTCGCACGGCTGCACGGCTTTCTCGTCGGCTTCATCGCCAACAACGGCGTCCTCTTCTCCGAGTCGGCCCTGAAGGCCACGCACTTCATCCAGCTCTGCAACCTCCGCGCCGTGCCGCTCGTGTTTCTGCAGAACGTCACGGGTTTCATGGTCGGTCGCCAGTACGAGCGCGGCGGCATCGCGAAGGACGGCGCCAAGATGGTGCACGCCGTGGCCAACTCGGTCGTCCCGAAGTTCACGGTGATCACCGGCGGGTCGTTCGGCGCGGGCAACTACGGCATGTGCGGCCGGGCCTACGAGCCGCGCCTGCTCTGGATGTGGCCGAACGCCCGCATCTCCGTGATGGGCGGCGAGCAGGCGGCGTCGGTGCTGACGACGGTCAAGCGCGAGCAACTGGCGCGCGACGGGGCCACGCTCTCCCCCGAAGAAGAATCTGAAATCCGAACGCCAATTCTGGAAAAGTACGAGCGCGAGGGCTCGCCCTACTACGCCACCGCCCGGCTGTGGGACGATGGGGTGATAGACCCGATCCGGACGCGCGAAGCGCTGGCGCTCGCGCTGTCGGCGGCGTACAACACGCCGATTCCGGAGGCCAGATTCGGCGTCTTCAGAATGTAGGTGACGTGTCCACGCTGCTCATCAGTCCCGGTCCCATCACCACCGTCACGCTCAACCGGCCCGATGTCCGCAACGCCTTCGATGCCGCCCTGATCCACGACCTCACGGCGTGGGCCTCGAGCGTGCCCGCCGACGGCTCCGTCCGGGCTGTCGTGTTGCAAGGCGCGGGATCGGTGTTCTCGGCGGGCGCGGACCTCGAATGGATGTCGACCGTGCTCCACTATTCGCGCGACGAGAACCTGGAAGACGCGCGCCGGGCCGCGTCGATGTTTCAGGCCATTGACACCATTCCGGTCCCGGTCGTCGCGCGCATCCACGGCGCCGCGCTCGGCGGCGGCGCGGGCCTGGCGGCCGCGGCCGACGTGGTCGTGGCGGCGACGGATGCGGTGTTCGGGTTCACGGAAGTCACCCTGGGCATCCTGCCCGCGATGATCTCGCCGTACGTCGTCCGCAAGATCGGCCTCTCGGCGGCGCGCGAGTTCTGCCTCAGCGGCGCGCGGTTTTCGGCGGCGCGCGCGCGCGAGATCGGACTCGTGCACGAGGTCGTGACGGCCGAGCGGCTGGATCTGGCCGTCGAGCGCTACACGCAGCAGTTCAGGAAGGCCGCGCCGTCCGCCGTGGCGGCCACCAAGGCGCTGCTCTCCCTCGTGCACGGCAAGGCGCCCGCGGACGCGCTGGCCACGACGGTCGTCGCCATCGCCAACCAGCGCGTGTCCGCCGAGGGCCAGGAAGGCATGCGCGCATTTCTCGAGAAACGCGCGCCGGCGTGGGTGGCGGGCGATCCGGCCAAGGTCCCGCGCGATTCATGATCCGCCGCGTGCTCATCGCCAACCGCGGCGAGATCGCGTGTCGCGTGATCCGCACGTGCCGGCGGATGGGCATCGGCACGGTCGCCGTCTACTCGGACGTGGACGCCGGCGCGCCGCACGTCGCGATGGCGGACACGGCGGCGCCCATCGGCCCGGCGCCCGCCCTCGAGAGCTACCTGAACATCAAGCGCGTCATCGAGGCCGCACGCAAGTCCGGCGCCGATGCGATTCATCCCGGATACGGCTTTCTGTCGGAAAACCCAGACTTCGCAGAGGCCTGCGCTGCGGCCGGCCTCACGTTCGTCGGCCCGCCTTCGGGCGTGATGCGGCGGATGGGATCGAAGACGGGCGCGCGGGCGGTCGTCGCGAAAGCCGGCGTGCCGGTGGTGCCGGGATCCACGCCCCGCGCGCAGACGGACGAGGCGCTGGCGGCCGCCGTCCGGGACGTCGGGCTGCCGGCCCTCATCAAGGCGGCGGCCGGCGGCGGCGGTAAGGGCATGCGGACCGTGCGGACCCAGGCCGAGGTGCCCGAGGCCGTGGCCGCCGCCAGACGCGAGGCCGAACGCGCGTTCGCCAACGGCGCGCTGTACGTGGAGCGGCTGATCGAGCGGCCGCGGCACATCGAGGTCCAGATCCTGGCCGACGCCGACGGGCACGTCGTGCATTTCTTCGAGCGCGACTGCTCCTTGCAGCGGCGGCACCAGAAGGTCGTCGAGGAGTCGCCGGCGCCGCACCTCACGCCGGCGGTGCGCGAGCGGCTGACCGCCGCCGCCCTCGCCGCGGCCAGGGCCGTGCGGTACGTGAACGCCGGCACGGTCGAATTCCTGCTCGAGGGCGAAGGCGATACGGCGACGTTCTACTTCCTCGAGATGAACACGCGGCTGCAGGTTGAGCACCCGGTGACCGAAGCCGTCACCGGGCTGGATCTCGTCGAGCTGCAATTGCGGGTTGCGGGCCGGGAGCCGCTGCCGATCGCGCAGCCGGACGTCACATCGACGGGCCACGCCATCGAGTGCCGCGTCTACGCGGAAGACTCGCGCCGGCTTCTGCCGCAGGCCGGCCGGATCCTCCACTACCGCGAGCCGGCCGGTGACGGGATCCGCGTGGACGCGGGGGTCAGGGCGGGCACGGAGGTACCGGTGCACTACGATCCGCTGCTGGCCAAGGTCATCGCGCACGCGCCCGCGCGATCCGACGCGCTGGCATCCATGCGGCGGGCGATCGCCGAGTACGAGATCCTCGGCGTGCGGCACAACCTCGCCTTCCTCCGGGCGCTCCTGAACACGTCGGACGTGTCCGATGGGCGGACGTTTACCCGTCTGATCGAGGATCGACTGGCGACCTTCACGCCCGCGCCGGGCGAGCGCGCCACGCGGGCGGCCGTCGCCGTGGCCGCGTGGCTCGCCGCAGCGGAGCCCGCGCCGATCGCCGGTCCGGACCAGGCGGGGGCGGGCGTCGATCCCTGGGATCGCCTCGGATCCATCGCCTGGTAGCGCCTCGTGCCAAGACGTCTGCAGTTGTCGGGATCGGGTGACTGGAACGCCGAAGTCGCCGGGCCGGACGTGACGCTCGACGGCGTGCCGGCGTCGTTCGGCGTACGGACGGAATCCGGCGGCCGGGTCACGGTCCACGCGCCCGACGGCCCGGTCGCGGCGATCGCGGCGACGCGCGGCGACGTGGTCTGGGTGGGCATCGACGGGCACGTCTTCGAATTCCGCGTGCGCCGCGGCGCCCGGCGACGGACGTCGACCGCTGACGAAGACGCGCTGTCGCCGCCCATGTCGGCGACCGTCGTGCGGGTGCTGGCGAAGCCCGGCATGACGGTGGCGGCCGGCGACGTGCTGATCGCCCTCGAAGCCATGAAAATGGAGCTTGGCATCCGCGCGCCCCGGGACGGGGTCGTCGAGGCGGTGCACTGTCAGGAGGGCGACCTCGTGCAGCCCGGCACGGCGCTGGTCACGCTATGACCGTGTACGAAGTGGGCCCGCGCGACGGCCTGCAGAACGAAGCCGCGCCGGTGTCCACGGCCGACAAGGCCGCCTTCGTGAATCGCCTCTCGGCGGCCGGCCTGCCCGCGATCGAGGTCTCCGCGTTCGTCAGCCCGGCGCGGGTGCCGGCCATGGCCGATGCCGACGCGCTGTTTGCGCGGATCGACCGGCGGCCCGGCACGCGGTACGCGGCGCTCGTTCCCAACCTCAAGGGCCTGGACCGGGCCCGCGCGGCCGGCGTGACGGAGATCGCCGTGTTTGCCGCGGCGTCCGAGACGTTCAGTCGCCGGAACATCAACCAGTCGATCGACGAGTCCTTGCAGACGTACAGCGGCGTGATCCGGGCGGCGCGAGAGGCCGGCCTCAAGGTGCGCGCCTACCTCTCCACCTCGTTCGGCTGCCCGTTCGAGGGCGACGTGCCGGCGGCGCGCGTCGTGGAACTCATCGGCCGGTTGCTCGATCTCGGCGCCGACGAGGTCTCCGTCAGCGACACGATCGGCGTTGCCCACCCCGGACAGGTGCGGCACGTCGTCCGCGACCTGACGGCCGCACACGGCGTCGGCCGCCTCGCCCTGCATTTTCACGACACGCGCGGCACCGCGCTGGCCAACGTCCTGGCGGCGCTTGATTTCGGCATCGCGACCTTCGATGCATCGGCCGGCGGCCTCGGCGGCTGTCCCTACGCGCCGGGCGCCACCGGCAACCTCGCGACGGAAGATCTGCTCTACCTCCTGCACGGGCTCGGCCTCGACACGGGCGTCGATCTCGAGGCGGTCTGCGAGGCGTCGCTCGCGCTGGAGCCGGCGCTCGGCCATCGGCTGCCCTCGCGGTACGTGCGCGCGCGCCAGGCCTCGCGCGCGCGTGAGGCGCATGGACGCGGCTGACGTCGACCAATTCGTCGCGGCCCTCGTCGACCGCCACACGGCCTCGCTCGAACGCCCGGCGCTCCTCAAAGCGATTCGGGCCCTGTCGGCACGCTACGTCGAGCGGCGGGACGCGCTCCCCGGGCGTTCGCCCCTCGACTCAGCGGGCAAGCGCGCCGCCTTCGCGGCGTACTACGCGCCCCAGCACTTTCTGCTCGTCGGCGAGATGGCGCGTCACCTGACACCCGCCCGGCCGCTCGATCGGCTCGTCGACCTCGGGTGCGGCACGGGCGTCTCGGGCGCGGCCTGGGCGCTGGCACTGCCGAGCGCGCCCGTTCTCCACGGCATCGATCGCAGCGGCTGGGCCCTCGCCGAGGCGGCGTGGACGTATCGCACGCTCGGCCTCGCCGGTCGCGTGTCGCGGGGCGATCTGGTGCGCGCGGCCGCGCGCCTGGAGCACCAGCGCTCAGGCGACGAGCCTGGCCGCACGGGCGTGCTCCTCGCCTGGAGCGCGAACGAACTCGACCCGGCGGCATGGCGACGGCTGCTGTCGTCGCTCCTCCATCTCGGCCGCCGTGGCGCCGCCGTGCTCGTCGTCGAACCCGTGTCCCGGCGCGCGGCGCCGTGGTGGGACGACTGGGCCGAGGCCTTCGGGCGTGCCGGGGGCCGGCAGGATGAGTGCCGCTTCGAGCACCCGCGTCCGGCGTCGCTCGCCGCGCTGGACGAAGCGGCTGGCTTCGCCCGCGACAGCCTCGTCGCGAGAAGCGTCGCGCTCAATCTGACCTGAGGGTCACCGCCGGATCGACGCTCGCGGCGCGCCACGCCGGCACGAGCGTCGCCAGCGCGGTCGTGGCCACGAGGAGCAGGGCGACCCCTCCAAGCACATCGGGACTCGCGGGGTCGGCGCCAAACAGCAGGAAGCCAAGGAACCGCGTGGTGAGAAACGCCCCGACGAGGCCGGCGGCCGCACCCGCCACCGCCAGCCGCAGACCGCCGCCCAGCACGAGCGCCGACAGGCGCCGCCGGTCGGCGCCAAGCGCCGCGCGAATCCCAAACTCGCGCATGCGATCGGACACGGTCTGCGAGACCACGCCGTAGATGCCCACGACGGCGAGGACGAGCGCAAAGGCGCCGAAGGCCGCATAGAACGACGCAAACACGCCCACGTACCAGTACGTGCGCCGGTGCTCGTCTTCCGCCGACCGGACGTTGTTCAACGGCTGATCGGAGTCCACGCCGGCCAATGCCGCGCGTGCGGTCGCGGCAAATGCCGTCTCCGCGAGCGGCGTGCGCGCCGTGATGTCCAGCGGCCGGCCGGGCGTCTGATCGTACGGCAGGTATACCAGCGGATTCACCGGCGCGCCGGGCCGCAAGGGGCCCTCGACATCGCCGACGACGCCAACGACCGTCCGCCAGGGATCGTCAGGCACGTGCGGCTCGAGCAGGATGCGGCCGCTCATGGCGGAGCGATTCGGCCATAGGACATCGGCCATCGCTCGATTCACGACGGCGACGGGCATGGTGCCGAACCGGTCCTCGCCACCGAAGGTGCGGCCCGCGAGGAGCGGGAGGCCCATCGCCTCGAAGTACCTGGGCGTGACGGCCAGCGCGAACCTCGGTCCGGCGCCTGGCGCGACATCGACGCCGTCGACACGCATCGGCCGGGCCTCCGGCCCGAAGCCGCGCAGGAACCGCGTGCTCGAGAGTGCGGTGACGCCGGGCAGTGTCGCGGCCATGGCGCGCTCAATGGCTCCCGCCGCCGTGCGTAGACCGGAAACGGAGTCGTACGTCGCGCCGAGGAGGGGCACCTGTCCGTAGAGCAGGCCGGCGCGATCGTACCCGGCAGGCCGGCCGACGAAGTGCAGGAACGTCCGGCCGACGAGCGCTGCGGCCGCCAAGAGGACGAGCACCAGCGCGAGTTGGCCGGCAATCAGCGCCTGTCGCCACCACGCGTCGCCGCCCGATCCGGCGCGGGCGCCGGGCGCGGCCGTCTTGAGTCCGGTGACCAGGTTCACGCGCGTGGCAGTGATTGCCGGCACCAGGCCGACGGCCAGCACGGACACCAGCGTCGCGATCCCGCAGAACGCAACGACCCGCCAGTCGAGCACGAACTCGAGGTACGCCGGCATCTCGCTCGACGCAAGGAGGCGCGCGGCCAGGGGCACACCCCACGAAGCCAGCAAGAGGCCCGCCGTGCCGCCGACCGCGCCGAGCACAACCGCCTCGGCCATGAGCTGGCGGATGAGCCGCGATCGGCTGGCGCCGAGTGCGGCCCGCACCGTCAGCTCGAGCCGCCGGCGCGTGGATCGGGCGAGGACGAGCGCGGCGAGGTTCGCACACGCGATGGCGAGCATGAGGCCGACGGCGCCCAGCATGACCACAAACGCGGCGCCTTCCGTGTCGTCCCGCTCGTCGCCCAGCCGGACGACGCTGGCGGACCACTCGGCTTCGGGCAGCGGGTGCTCGCGCGCGATCGTCGCCGCGAGTCCGATCATCTCCCGTTCGGCGTCGGCGAGAGGGACGCCGGCCCGCAGCCGCCCGACGACGCCGTAGCGCCGATCCTCGCGGTCGGTCGAGGGTGTGGCCGACTCGAGCGGCAGCCAGATCTCTGCGGATTCGGGAACACCCCGTCCGGCCGGCACGACGCCGATGATCTCGACGGGCCGGCCGTCGACGCGCAGGGATCGACGGACAACCGCCGGATCGCCCCCGAAGTCGCGCTGCCACAGCCGGTGGCTCAGCACGGCGACGGCCGGGGCGCCGGCCTCGACGTCAGCCGGTCCGATCAGGCGCCCGACCGCCGCCGGGACGCCGATCGTGCCGAAGAACCCGCCCGTCACACGCGCCGCGCGAACCTCGTCTGGCACGAGGGGCGCCGACGCCACGGCGGAGGTTTCGAGGTACGCCTCCAGGCTCGCGAAGGCAGTCGCACGATTCCGCCAGTCGAGATAGCCCGGATACGAGGCGCCCACGCCGCAGGCGGCGCAGAGCCTCGTCTGGCTCGTTGCGCTCACGCTGACAAGCCGGCCGGCGTCGGGCAGATCGGGCCGCCGGAAGTACACCCCGTTGACCAGGCTGAAAACCGTTGCATTCGACGCGATCCCGATGGCGAGCATCGTCATGGCCAGGAGCGCGAAGCCTGGCGCGCGAAGGGCCAGGCGCCATGCGAGTCGGAGGTCGCCCGACATTCTCGCTATCATACGCGCGGTGTCCCGGTTCTTCGACAGGGCGGCCACATGGTTGCTGCTCGTCGCCGGCAGCGTCGGGGTGTCGGCCTGCGGCGCGTCGCCGGCTGCGCCGTCCGGAGCGCCCGCGGCGGCGTGCACGCCCGCGCCGGGCGTCGTCTGCTTCGGCCGGGCCAACTACATCGAGTACGGCGGCGGGGACTTTCCCGTCGTGATCAGCGTGCCGCATGGCGGCGCCCTCGCACCCGCCACGATTCCGGATCGCACGTTCGGCACGACGGTCACCGACACGAACACCATCGAACTCGGGCGCGCCGTGGCCGCGGCGTTTCTCGCGCGCACGGGCCGGCCGGTACACCTCGTCATCTGCCACCTGCGCCGCACCAAGCTCGACGCCAATCGAGAGGTCGTCGAAGCGGCCCAGGGCCACGCGGACGCGATCCAGGCCTGGACCGAGTACCACGGGTTCATCGAAACGGCCATGCGCGACGCTGCGACGCGAAGCGGCCGGGGCCTGTACGTCGATCTCCACGGCCACGGGCACGTCAAGCAGCGCCTCGAGCTCGGCTACCTGCTTGGCGGATCGGTGCTCGATCGATCCGACGCCGACCTGGACGCCGGAGGGTTCGCCCTGCAAAGCAGCCTGCGGCTTGCGATGCTGTATGCGACGGCCAGCTTTTCCCAGGTGCTCCGCGGCCCGACCAGCCTGGGGGCCCGGCTCGTGCCTTTTCCGTCCGTGCCCAGTCCCGCCGATCCGTCACCGGGCGCCGATCCGTTCTTCGACGGCGGGTACAGCACCGCGCGTCACACGGCGACGCTGCCCGGGCTGCAGATCGAGTCGCACTTTGCGGGTGTGCGCGACTCGGCTGCGTCGCGCGCGGCCTTTGCCACCGCGCTCGTCGAGGCGGTCCTCGCTTTTCTCCGCGACCATCTCGGTCTCTGACGTCGCATGGCCGCATGCGGGAACAGCACGGGCGGCGACGCGTCCCGGCATTAGAATCTCGTCATGCGTTTCGTGATCGCCGTCACGCTCGTCGCCGGGATACTCCAGGCGAGCACGCCCGGACGAACGAGCGCGCCCCCGGAAGACATCTGGCCGCAGTGGCGCGGGCCCGGCGGCCTGGCGGTCGGTCAGGCCGAGAGCTACCCCTCGACCTGGTCGCCCACGGCACATGTGGCGTGGAAGACGGCGATCCCCGGCCGCGGTCATTCCTCGCCGGTGGTCTGGGGCGATCGCATCTTCCTCACGACGTCGATCGAGGGCGCCCCCGTGCCCGGCCACAAGCCGCCCGTGCACCTCGGCTGGGACCTGAAGCCCGGGTACGTGCATCCCGACAGCGTCGGGTCCGACAAGGCGCACGCCCTGCAGGTCCTCGCGGTCGACGCCGTCACGGGGCGCATCGTGTGGCGGCACACGGTGTACGACGGCCCGATGTACGACGATCGCCATCGCAAGAACACCTACGCGTCGCCGTCGGCCGCGACCGACGGCACGATGGTCTATTTCTTTTTCGAGTCGGGCGGGCTGCACGCCTACACCGTCGATGGCCGGCCGGTCTGGAAGGTGTCGCTCGGCGGCATCGCCAAGGCGGGCCTGGGGCCGGGCACCTCGCCCATCCTCTTCGAGAACCTCGTCATTGTTCAGTGCGACCAGGGCATGGGCGAGGCCGGCTCGTTCATCGGCGCGTTCGACCGCGCCACCGGCCGCGAGGTGTGGCGCACGGAGCGTAAGAACCGCCGCAGCTGGGCCACGCCGCTCCTCGTCACCACCGCCGGCCGGCCGGAGCTCATCACCTCGGGCGCCGAGGCCGTCATCGGCTACGACCCGCGCACGGGCCGCGAGCTCTGGCGCACCGACGGCACGCGCGGCCATCCGATACCCAGCTCGGCGGCAGGCCACGGGCTCGTGTTCGCGTTCGCCGGCAACGCGGAAAGCTCGAAGATGGTCGTGGCGTTCAGGCCGGGCGAGCGCGGCGAGGAGGACGGCAGCCGGGTGGCGTGGAAATACACCCGCGGCACCGCGTACGTGGCGTCGCCGATTCTCTACGGCGACTTCCTCTACCTCATCACGGACGCGGGCATCACCACCTGCCTGGACGCGCGGTCGGGCGCCGTCCAGTACCTGGGCGGTCGCGTGCCCGTCCCCGCGGCCTTCACCGCGTCACCGGTCGCGTTCGGCGATCTGATCTTCCTGACCAGCGAGGACGGCGACACGTTCGTGCTGCGGGCGGGACCCACGCATGAGATTGTCCGGACCAACTCCGTCGGCGAGCCGGTCTACGCCTCGCCGGCGCTCGCCAACGGACGCGTCTACATCCGCGGCGAACGGCACCTCTTCGCCATCGAGTAGCGGACGCGGCCGGGCGATCGCCGGCGGCTCCGCCGGCGCCCTGAGCGTTTTCCGATTGCGTGTCGTGTTTCGGGTCCGCCCTCCGGCGCGACGAGCCGGAAACCGCTTCTAGCGCGACTGCTCGGCTGCGGCGCGGTCGCGTCGCGACGGGGGCGCGGCCGACGGACAAGCGGCGCACCCGGGCGCCTGCACCTGCCTCTTTTTCCGCACGACCGCCCGACGGACCATGAGCCCGAAGGCGCCGAGGGCGGCGGCCGTCACGAGAAGCGTCTGCACCCATTCGTAGGCCATCATGGCAGCCCTGCCGCGCGAAGCGCCTGATAGACGACGAACGCGGCCAGGTAGGCGACGCCGGACATGTAGCCCAGCTGCAACAGAGCATAGCGCAGCCGACCGGTTTCCCGGCGCGTCACGGCGAGCGTCGGCAGGCACTGCATGGCGAGCACGAAAAACACCAGCGCGCTGGCCGACGTCGCCCGCGTAAAGACGGCCGATCCGTCCTCGCGCGTCATGTCGCGCACCGACGCGATGACCCCGCGCGCGTCGGTCCCGCTTTGATCGCTCGCCAGGACGGCCATCGTCGACACGAACACTTCGCGTGCGATGAAGCTCGTCAGAATGCCGACCGTCAGCTGCCAGTCGTAGCCGAGGGGCGCAAAGAGCGGCCGCACGATCCGGCCCATTCGGCCGGCCAGGCTGCCGGCCTGCTGCGCGCGCGCCTCGATCGCGTCGGCCTGGCGGGCGAGCCCGTCGGCGTCCGCCGGCGATGCCTGAGCCGCCTGGGCCCGGAGCGCGAGCGCCGCGGCCGGCGGATCGCTCTTCGGGTACGCGCTCAGCCACCACATCACGACGCAGATGGCCATGATCACCGTGCCGGCCGTCTTGAGGAATCCGAGGCCCTGGTCGCGGGCCGTGAGGAGCGCGTTGCGGACCGACGGCACCTGGTAGGCCGGCAGCTCGAGGATCATCGGCCGCGCGCGACCTTTGCCGATCGTACGGCTGAAGAGAAGCGCGCTGAAGAACGCCGCCGCTGCGCCGAGCACGAAGCATCCGGCGAAGGCCAGACCGGCGAGCGACGGGCTGTCGGCAAAGAGCAGGCCCGTCAGGAGGACGAACACCGGCAGGCGCGCCGAGCAGCTCATGAACGGGGCGACGAGAATCGTGGCCAGCCGATCGCGGCGGTCGGGAATCAGGCGCGCCGCCATGATGCCGGGCAGGGCGCAGGCATGCGAGGTGAGGAGCGGCACGAAGGCATGGCCGGGCAGACCGAACGGCCGCAGGAACCGATCCATGACGAACGCCGCGCGCGCCAGATAGCCGGTGTCTTCGAGCAGGCTGATGAGAAAGAAGAGAAAGCAGATCTGCGGCAGGAAGACGACCGTGCCCGCGATGCCGCCGATGACGCCGTTGGCCAGGAGATCCTGCACCGGACCGGCCGGCAGGTAGCGCGACACGAGCGCGCCGAGCGCGGCAAACGTCCGGTCGATCAAGTCCATCGGCACGGCGGCCAGCAGGAACAGGCTCCAGAACAGCCCGCCCATCACGATGAAGAAGACGACCAGCCCCAGGACCGGATGCGTCAGCGCGCGGTCGAGCCGCTCCGTCAGCGAATCAGCCGCCGGCTCCTCCACCGGCCGCCCCCGCGTGACCGCCTCGGCAATCAGGAGGGGGTCGTACCTGTTTTCCACAGATCCGGCCGGTGTGGTGCCAGACCTCCCCGCTCCCCGATGCAGCGCGTCGGCCAGAGCAGCCCGGAGCTTGTCGAGACCGATCCCCTTTGGCGCGATCATGGGCACGACCGGCACGCCCAGCCGGCCGGCCAGCGCCTCGACGTCGATCGACCAGCCGCGCCGCTCGGCCACGTCGATCATGTTCAGACAGACGATCGGCTTGAGGCCCTGCGCAAGCACCTCGCCGACGAGCACGAGGTTTCTCGCCAGGTTGGACGCGTCCACGATGACGACCACGGCATCCGGCCGGTGCGGCCGATCCTCGCCCGACAGCACGTCACGCACGATCCGCGCTTCGGGTGACGGCAGATCCAGCTCGTAGATGCCGGGCAGGTCCAGCACCTCGAGCGCGCGGTTGCCGTCAACGCGGGTATGACCGACGCGCGCCGACGTCGTGGTGCCGGGAAAGTTGGCCGTCTTCGCGCGGGCGCCGCACAGTCGATTGAAGAGTGTCGTCTTGCCGGTATTGGGATTGCCGAGCAGGGCGACACGCGCCGTCGTCATGCGCTGCCCGGGCCGTCGGGCACGACGAGGATGCGCGCGGCCACGGCCTTCGACACGCCAATGCGCGTCGCGCCAATCTGGACGATGCACGGCTCGCCGGTCTTGCACAGGCGGAAGCGTCGGGAGACGGCCAGGCCCAGCGCCCGCAAGAGCCCCGTCGCCTCAGGGTCGAGCTGCGGATCGTGGACGCGGGCGACGGCCCCCCGGGCCAGGGCGCTCAGCGCAACGGGACGAACAGGCACGGCGGCCATGCGACTCCGGACGGCCGGCCGCGACGGGGGCCAGCCGACCTCCATCGTATCTCAAAGTGAGACCTGTCTCATTAGCGTCTCGTTACGCGCGAGCCGCATCCCCGTCCGCCGGCGGTGCCCCGGCGACCGGCGGGCCGCGAGCCGCCCCGACCCGCTCTACTTCACGCGCGCCCCGTGTTTCACCACGATGTCCACGCGCTGCAGCAGGTTGATGTAGCGCAGCACGTCACCCCGGACCGCGATGATGTCCGCGTACTTCCCCGGCGTGATCGTGCCGACCTCGCGGTCCTTCCTCATCATGACGGCCGGCCAGTACGTCGCCGCCCGGATGGCTTCCATGGGCGGAATGCCCATCTCGCGCACCCAGATGTCGAGTTCGTTCCACGTGGTCTGGCTGTGGAACTGCATGGGGATGCCGCTGTCCGTCCCGATGAGCAGCGTCACGCCCGCCTCGCGCAACTGTGCGATCTTGCGCTTGAGCGTGGGCTTGCGGGCCGGGGTGAGCTGGAAGTACGGCATCCGATCCGGATGCTGGATTGACTGCCGGATGTCGGCCACGATGTCGGGCGGCAGTCCCACGGTCCAGGACGGGTCGTCCAGCATCTCGGGGTTGTCGCGCATGTAGTCGTAGTTGAACAGTCCCTGCACGGTGGGCGTCCAGAAGAACGGGCCCAGGGCCATCTTCGCGGTGCGCTCGCGGATCGACGCCATCACATCGGCCGGGTACTCCGGCGCGGTTGCCAGCCCGGTGTGCTCGAAGTTGTCCACGCCGTGCTTCAGGCCCAGCCGGATCTCATCCGGCCGGTGCGAATGCGCGACCACGGGCAGCCCGTTGGCGTGCGCCTCGGCCACGACGGCGCCAATCTCGGCGTCCGTCATCTGATCCTGGTCGATCAATTTGATCGCGTCGACGCCAGCCTTGGCCAGGCGCCGGACCTTGGCTCGCGCATCGTCTGCGCCGGCGACACCCCACCGGAAGAGCTCCGTGCCGGGATACGGCTCGTGCTGAATGAACGGACCCGACACGTACATCGTCGGCCCCGGAATGGCGCCGCGCCTGATCGCGTTGCGCACGTTCAGGCTGGCCTCGAGCGGCCCGCCCAGGTCGCGCGCCGACGTCACGCCCGCCCGCAGGAGCTGCAACGCGGACGCCGGCATGATCTCCTGCTCGAAGCGCGACGGGTAGGTCCGGTCCCAGTGCGCGTAGTCCGAGTGCCCGTTGATCATGAGGTGCACGTGCATGTCCCAGAGCCCGGGCAGCACGGTCATCCCGTCCGTGGAAATAACCTCGGCGCCGGCCGGAACGGCCAGCGTGCCGACTTGCCCCACGGCCGCGATGCGCTCGCCTTCAACGACGATGACGGAGTTCCGGACCGGCGGGCCGCCGAAGCCATCCACCAACGTGCCGCCCACGAGCGCGATCGGACGGGCAGCCGTCCTCTGGCGTCCGGCCGGTGGCGCGGCGCCGATGGCGACCGCGACCGTCACGACGAGCATCAGGCGTACGAAGATCCGCGTCATGGTGCCTGCCTCCCCTGCCCGCGTCCTGGCGCGGTCCGTCCGCTATCTCGGCCGCGGACTGACGCTGTCCACGCGCGCGCCCTGCAGGATCGTCTTCTGCCCGTCCTGGAGAAACGCAATCACGACGAGCCCGTGCGGATCGAAGGCGGTCATCGCACGGCCTTCGGCGAGGTACTCGCGTGGCGTGGCGGACGCCTCCGTCTTCCGGCGTCTGGCGATTTCGGCGGCCAGGCCCTCGGTGATGTCCGTCCGCATCGCGGCAAGATCGAACGTGTGAGTCATCGTCCGGTCGGAGGCGCCGTCGACCGGCAGGCCGACGCCGTCCTTCCCCGCCATGCCCCGCACGACCATCTCGTGGAATCGGATGCCGTTCTCGCCGCTGAAGCGCAGCTTCCGCTCGGCCAGCACGACGTGCAGCTTCAGGTCCCTGGCGTCGGGCGCGATCTTCGACAGCTCCGCCTGGACGACGATCTTCTCGCCGTCGAGCGACGCGCGGAGCGCCATCGCCGCGCGCGGCGCCGTCTCGAGGGCCTTGTCGATCGCCTTGACGTAGTCGGCGTAGACGTCGGGCGTGTTCTCACGGCCGCCGCCGCCGAGCTTGGCGCGGCCGCCGTCGACGTTGAACGTCGGCACGCCGGGTACCTCGTAGTACGCCTTGCGCCCCGCGCTGCCGGACGTGGTCATCGGATCGGGACCGGGGATGTGGACGTGGTACGCGAGGAGCGCCACGGCGTCCCCCGGGTAGCGGTCGAGGAGCGCCTGGAACGCGAGCGATTCCGACACGCACGGGCCACAGGCCGAGCCCGTGAACGCTTCGGCCACGACGAGGCGCGTCGTGCGCGCCGGCGTCGGCGTCCACTTCTGCGCGGTCACCGGATTGGGCAGCAGCCGGTTGTAGATCCGGTCCAGCTCCTCGTCGAGGCTGGCGCCTTCGCCGCGGTGCTTGCGAAACAGCCGCATCATGGCCGCGTCGTCAACGGGCTTCAGTCGGATCCCGAGGGCGGCAAGGAGGTAGTGCTCGAGCGCGGCCGTTTCGTCGCCGCGCGCAGCTTCGAGGTTCGCCAGTTGCAGCGCGACGGGCGACGACGTGGGCGCCGCCGCGAGCGCCTCTTTCAGGGTCGGCTCGGCCCGCGGGTCGCCTCGTTCGGCATAGATGCGACCGAGCAGCTCGAGACCGCGGCCGCGCGAGGACTTGTACCGGCCGACGAGCGTGGACGCACTGGGCTCCGGCCGCTTCGTACGTCTGGCGAGATCGATCTGCGCCTCGAAGAACTTGACGGCGTCGAACGCCTCGAGCGCGTTCGTGACTTCCTCCTCGGCCCGAGTGAGCAGGACCTTTTTCTCGAGGAGCAGCGTCACGGGCCGCTGGAGCAGAGCCAGGCGTGCGTCGGGACTTGCGGTCGGCGCCGCTTTCACGACCCGATCGAAGACCTCGCGAATCTCGTCCGTTCGCTCGGGCCAGTGATTGACGAGCACGTCGAGCATGGCGCTGTCGGCCGACGTGAGCAGCGGGCTCTTCGGGAAGTCGGCGCGGAGCTTCTTCAGCGCGTCGAGCTTCTCGGCCGGGTCCTTGAGCGCCTGTGCCGCCGCGAGCGCCTTCTGTTCGGGGTTCTGTACGCGCGGCGGCGGGGGCGGCGGCGTCTGCGCGGACTGAACGACCTCCTGTCCGGCCGACCCGGCGACCACGACGCCGGCGCCGGCGAGCGACATCAACAGCACGCCGATCGCGAACCGATGGGCCCTCATCGCCATGGGAATGCCTCCCGGTCGGACTAGTGTAGTCGGGTCGCGAAAAAAGAGGGGGTCGTACCTCGATCTGTGGAAAACTCCCCGGACGTTGGCCTCGGGCATGTCCGGACGCACAGGTCGAGGTACGACCCCCCTCCTGCTGCTGACGCTCGTCGGGGCGGCCTGCCGGCCGGCGCCGCCCGCGTTCGACGACGCGCGCGCCCGGGCGCATGTCGACATGCTGGCCGGCACCATCGGGAGCCGGCCGACCGGGTCGGCGGAAAATGTGCGGGCCCGGCTGTACGTGGTCAGCGAGCTGGAGCGGCTCGGCCTCACGGTGCGCGTCCAGGAGACCCTGGCCGTCGACCCCACGCAGGGCATCACGGCACCGGTTGCCAACATCATCGCGTCCAAGGACGGCGAGCGGCCGGACGCGATCGCGCTCCTTTCCCACTACGACTCGGTCCCCGAGGCGATGGGCGCGCTCGACGACGCCATCGGCGTCGCGGCGTGTCTCGAGGCGGCCCGCGAGCTGCTCCGTCGGCCCATGCGCTACTCCCTCTTCGTCATCATCACCGATGGCGAGGAACTGGGGCTTCTTGGCGCGCGCGTCGCCGTGAGCGATCCGGACGTGCAGCAGCGCGTCCGCGCGTTCCTGAACTTCGACGGCACCGGCGCGGCGGGCCCGGCGCTGCTCTTCGAAGTCGGTCCCGGCCGCGGGACGCCGCTCGACGCCTGGGCGCGCGGCGCCGCGCGGCCTGAGGGCGCGTCGTTCACCACCGAGATCTACCGGCGGCTGCCGAACGACACGGACTTCACGGTCTTCAAGGCGCTCGACACGTCCGGCCTGAACTTCGCGCCCGTAGGCGATTCGTACGCGTACCACACCGATCGCGACGTGGCGTCGCGTGTGAGCTCGGCCACGCTCCACCATGTCATCGCGAACGCCATCACCACCGTCCAGGCGCTCGACGCGCGCGACTTCGCCACCGATCCGGCCAGCGCCCCGACCTATTTTGATCTCGCCGGACTGGGCGCGATCGTCTACGGCCCCGGTCCCGCCACGGTGATTGCCATTGTCGCGGTGATCCTCGGCACGCTGGCATGGCTGCGCATCACGCGCGACCTCTGGCGGGTCCGCCGCATCGCCGGCGTGGTCCTCACCGCGCTCTGGGCCTGCCTGACGGCGGCCGCCACGGCCGGCGGCATGATCGCGGCCGTGGCCGGCGTCCGGGCCGTGCGGGCCGAGCTGACGCCGTGGTACGCGTCGCCCCACGGGTTCCTGCTGTTCGTCGCCGCCGCGGGCGGCGCCGGCGCCTGGGGCGTCATCCGGCTGGCCGCCCTCGTCCCCGAGCGCGGCCGGCCGTGGCGACACCCGTCGGCCACGTGGTGGGTCGCGCTGCCCTGCTGGATCGGATTGTCCGTTTTCCTCCAGCGCACCGCGCCAACGGCGGGCTATCTCGTCACGCTGCCCCTTCTCACGGCGGGCGCGCTCCTCTTGGCGATGGGCGGCGCCGAAGCGCGCGCCCGTCAGGCCTCGATCGCGACGCTGGCGGTCGCGGCCTTCTTCGGGTTGAGCGATCTCTTCCGCCTGCTCGGCTTTCTCGTCCCGCTGCTCGCCTGGCTGCCGGTCATCGCCCCGGTCTGGTTTTACCCGGCGGTGATGGCGTTCGCGGGCCTCATGGTCCTGCCGCCTTTCCTGGCTTCGATCGCCAACCTGCGCCCGCGACGGGTGTCGCCCACGCATGCCGGCGCGGCGCTCGCCCTCCTGATCGTCGCGACGGGCTTCCAGACGTACACCGCGGCCGCGTACACGGCGGATCGGCCGGAGCGGCGGGCCGCCCGATACGTGCAGGACGACATCCGGGCCGAGGCCTGGTGGGAGGTTGGCGGGGGCGAGCCGGGACCGAATCTGGCGGGCCCCGGGCCGCAAGGCGCCCGCTGGCTGCGCGTCGTAGACGGTCCGCCGGCGACCGTTCCCCTCGTTCGCCTGAACCAGCCGATCGTGTTTCGCACGCCGTCGGCCATCGCCGCCGCGGCGCCGGCCGACGTCCGCGCGACCGTGGTGCGCCGCCATCCCAACCGCCTGCAGCTCGACGTCACGATCGTGCCGCACGAGAACCTCATTGCGCGCATCGTGCTGCCACGCGATCTCATGCCGACCGAGTCGACGCTGGCCGGACAGGTCGGCGCCGGCCAGTGGAGTGCCACCTACGTCTCGCCGCCCGCCTCTGGCGTGACCGTCAAGCTCATGTTCGATCCGTGGACCGCCGCCGAACCACCCCCGGTCGTCGTGACGCTCACGACGCTCGGGCTCCCGGACGGCGCCGGGCGGCTGCGCCTGCCCGCCTGGCTGCCGCAGGCCACGACCACCTGGCGGGCGCGATCGGTGTTCGTCGTCGGCGTCAGGCCGGAGTAGCGGCGCGCGCCAGAAGACCGGCGGCGTCTGCCGTCATGCGGGACGCCGCCGAATCGTGACCGAGTGCACGGGCTTGCCATCCGTCCCCGTCACCGTGACCGTGAGCGTCGACGGCGTCGCGTCGACACGCGCGACCTGGTCCTGGCCGACGACGACCAGGTGGTAGCCCTGTCCCGGCCCGGGCGGCGTGTAGGAAAACCGGTGGTTGTGGCCGGCGATTACGAGGTCCACGCCGGCATCGTTGGCCGCGGCCATCCAGGCGGCGCTGCCGTCGGCGAGCCAGCCCCAACGCGGCTGGTGCATGGCAATCACGCGGAACGGCGCCGAACGGATGCGCGGCGCGGTCCGGACGTGCTCGCGGAGCCAGGCGAGTTCCGCGGCGCGGTACGGGACGGTGCGATTGAGCCGCGCGTAGACGTTCGTGTCGTCGGGCTTGTCTTCGCCGGTATCGAGCACGATGAGATGGACGGGTCCCGCGTCGCGCGCGTAGTAGAAGCGCCCCTCCGGCGTGGGGATGTAGCCGAAGAGCTCGCGCGCGAACGGCCCGCGCATCTCGTGGTTGCCGCGCGCGTACATGAGCGGAATCGAGTGGCCCAGCGGCGCCGTCGTCGGCTCGAGCCAGAGGCGGAAGAGCTGATCCTCGCTGTCGAGCCAGTGAAAGGCGTCGCCGCCATGCACCAGAAAGTCCGTCGTCGTCCAGTCGATGACCTTGTTCAGCGCCCGGATGCGGGCGACGTCCTCGTGCGTGTCGGTCACGAAGCTGAACGACACCGCCGGCCTGGCGGGATCGAGCGTCGTGAAGCGATAGACCGGACTCTCGACCGAGAGCCCCTTGTCCGGCCAGTACGCCTTGAGCTTCACCACCCGCGTCGAGACGACCTGGTAGCTGTACGTGGCCCCGGGCTCGAGGCCCGCGAGGGTCACCACATGCCGCCGGCCGACCGGAACGAGTCCGTCACGTTCGGGCTCCGCCACGCTCGAGAGCGCGGCCGGGGCCAGCCCGGCGCCTTTGCCGTACCGCACTTCCGAGTGACTTGGCGTGTCCGTCAGCCAGACGATCGTCGCCGTCGTGCCGCTCGTAGCCACGAGGTAGGGCCCTTCGGTGATGACAGGCTTGGTGTCAAAGACCCGGTACGGCTCGGACTGCGCCCGCGACGCCGGCGGGACGCTCACGAGAAGCGCGAGCGCGACGAACAGGACGGACCGGCGCGGCACGGCGCGATTCTACACGCCGCCGACCGGCCGCGCACGGGCTATCGCGGCAGCGCGAACGCGACGTAGACGCCGCCAGGACCGCCGCGCCGCGACTGACCGCCGCCGGCGGCGATGACGACAAACTGGCGACCGCCGGCACGATACGTCGCCGGCGTGGCGTTGCCGGCCGACGGCAAGAGCGATTCCCAGACGAGCGCGCCCGTGGCCTTGTCGAACGCGCGGATCTTGCGATCGATGTTCGTCGCCGCGATGAAGACGAGGCCGCCCGCCGTCACGATCGGCCCGCCGTAGTTCTCGCTGCCGGTCTTGGGCAAACCAAGCTCGACGAGCTCGGGATACTCACCGAGCGGCACCTGCCAGGCGTGGTCGCCCGTGTTGAGGTCGATGGCCGTGAGTGTCCCCCACGGCGGCGCGACCGCCGGGTAGCCGTCCGGATCCAGAAAGCGGCGGTACCCGAGGAACCGGTACGTGTCGGGCGCCAGACGGCCCGTCCAGGCGAGATCGTTCGCGTTGACGTAGTAGAGACCCGTTTCGGGATCGAAGGCCTGGCCTCCCCACTCGGCGCCGCCGTCGAAGCCGGGCCACACGACCGTGGGTTGAGCGGTGCCGAGCGGGACGAACTGCCCGTCGCTCCGGAAGGTTCGAAACTGGTCCAGGGCCCAGGCGCGGGCGGCCGGCGTCCGGCTGGTCAGGAGGTCTTCCGTCAGCCGCTGGCGCGCAAACGGGGCCGGACGTGTCGGTATCGGCTGCGTGGCGGCCGCCATCTCGCCCGGCGTCGTGCTCGGCGGAAACGGCCGGTCCTCGACGGGAAAGAGCGGCGCCCCAGTGTCGCGGTCGAGAACGAACAGGACGCCGTGCTTCGTCGCCTGGACCACCGCGTCCACGAGATGCCCGCCGCTGCGAATCCGGGCCAGCGTCGGGGGCGCGGGCAGGTCGCGATCCCAGATGTCGTGGCGGACCATCTGGAAGTGCCAGATCCGCCGGCCTGTCGCCGCGTCGAGCGCCAGGAGCGTGCTGCCGAACAGGTTGTCGCCAGTGCGATCCGCGCCGTTGAAGTCCGAGGCCGGCGATCCCGTCGGCACGTAGACAATGCCGCGCGCGTCGTCGAGCGCCATGCCGGCCCAGTTGTTGGCGCCGCCGCTGTACGTCCAGGCGTCTCGGGGCCAGGTGCCGTAGCCGAACTCGCCCGGATACGGAATGGTGTGGAAGATCCAGCGCAGCGCGCCCGTCCGCACGTCGTAGGCCCGGATGTGACCGGGCGAGGCCGGCAGCGTTTCAGCCACGCGGCCGCCGACAATGAGCAAGTCCCGGAACACGACGCCCGGAGACGTCAGCCCGACGCGTTGGGCCGCGGGGTCCCTGCCGAGCTGCTCGCGCAGGTCGATCCGGCCGTTCGTCCCGAAGGCATCGATCCGCCGGCCCGTCGCCGCGTCGATGGCGTAGATGAACGTGCTCACGGCCGCAAAGACGCGCCGGTCATCGCCCGACGACCAGTACATGACGCCGCGATTCGGTCCCGCGCCGGTCAGACCCGGATCGAACATCCACAGCCGCTCGCCCGTCGCGGCGTCGAGCGCGAACGCCTTGTGTGACGGCGAGAGCGCATAGAGCACGCCGTCAACGACGATCGGCTGCGTCTGCATGGCGCCGGTTTCGCCCGTGTCGTAGGTCCAGGCGACGGCCAGCCGGCCGACGTTCTCCCGGTTGATCTCGGCCAGACTCGAGTAGCGATTCTGCTCGTGGTTGCCGCCGTAGGTGGCCCAGGTCTCGTGGCGACCGCCGTCGGCGGACGGCGCCGGCGGCGCTCGATACGGCCGGCACGCGAGCGGCGAGGCCAGCAGCGCGGCAAGGCCCACGACGCGGGCCCGAGTCAGACGCATGCGGACCAGAGTGTACGACGCGGCGGCGCGCCGGGCTACGATGACCGGCCGTGCGGCTCGCCACGCTCTTGCGCTTTGCCAACCCCCGGCACATCTGGCGCGGGCGCGCGGGCCTGTGCCCGGTGTGCGGCCGGCGCACATTCTTCCTCGTCACGTGCGAGCCCGACGGTTTGCGCAACGACGCCTTCTGCGCGCGATGCGGCAGCATCGCGCGCACGCGTCACATCGCCCTGGCCATGCTCGATGCCCTGGCCCCAAGAGACGTCCGCACGGTCGCCGCACTTGGCCGCCGGCCCGATATCGCCGTCTGGCATACGGCAGCCCGCGGCGCCCTGGCCCGAGTCCTGCGGCCGCGGCCACGATCGATCGCCGCCGGCGCCCGTCCGGTCCTGGTGCTCAGCGAGTACTTCGACGGCGTGCCTTCGGGCCAGGTGCGACATGGAGTCCTCTGTCAGGACGTGCAGGCCACATCCTTCGACGCCGCGACCTTCGATCTCGTCCTAACCGAGGACGTGCTCGAACACGTGCCGGACTTCCGTGCCGCACTCGCCGAGATCCGTCGCGTGCTCAAACCCGGCGGCGTGCACGTGTTCAGCGTGCCCTACTATCCGGACGAGCCCACGCGCGCGCTCTTCGAGCGCACGTCCGACGGATGGCGCCCGCTTGGTCCCGTGGAATACCACGATGACGCCGTGCGCGGACGGATCGCCACCTACACCCGGTTCGGCCGCGACTTTCCGCGGATCCTGGAAGACGCGGGGTTCGCCGCGATCGTCCGCCGCTCGACGGCGGCCGAAGAGCGGCAGTACGCGACGTTTCACTGCGTGACGTTCGTCACCAGGCGGCCCGTGGGATAGCGAGGCTTCGGGTCCGGGCGGCCAGCCGCGCCGCTTATCGAATGCCGACGGCCGCCAGCGTGGCCGCGCCGCCGACGACGGGCAACCGCAGACTCGTCCCGTCGAGATCCACCGTGAGCTCGGTACCGGGTTTGGGCCAGAGCGTGAAGTCCCGATCGCTCGAGAAGATCATGAGGCCGATGCGCCTGCCGGCCGGGACGATCTGGTCGTCCGGCTGCAGGCTGAACGTCAACGTCACGAACTGCCCCGGCACGAGCGGCTCGCCGCGCGCGCGGGCGTTGTAGTTGCCGCCCGACGTGAGCGAACGGTGATTCTGCGGGTCGGCCCATCCGCGCGTAATGAGGTTGTCCGTGCCGATTGGCCCCTCCGCCCACGGCAGCACCACGAGGTAGACGGAGAGGTTGACGGCCGGCTTCGAGGCCGCGAGCCGAACCGTGATCGTGGCCGTGCCCGAGAGGTGTACGGGCGCGACCAGTTCCGGCGTGGCATAGATCAGCCGGTTCGGCGACTCGGCGGCCAGCGCCAGCGCCGGCGCTCCGAACTGCACGTCGTCGACGAGCGTCTCGGTACCCTGTTTCGACGGCGCGGAGACGCCCAGGCCTCCCTGCGCGCGACCGCCCGCGGCCGGCCGCAGCGTGACGAGGGCGGCGGCCGGGTGCGGATAATCGGGGTATGGCGTCGGCAGCGCGACCGACGCCGCGCGCCGCCCGCGGGCCTGGCCCGCGCCGCCTTCACGCTGCGCGGCGGCGGCCGCCGCCACGGCAGCCGCCTGGTCTGCCTCGCGGACGATCCACGCCTTCGGCTCGTTCTCCACGCCGTTCTCGACGCCGTACAGGTACCGGCTGAACCACTTGTTCATCATCGGCAGCGGCGGCGCGCCGCCGTGCCCGCCCTGATGGAAGTAGGCCTGCAGGGGCACGCGGCCCTTCAGCGCCTCGTAGATGCGCACGCTGTGCTCGGGCACGACATTCCAGTCGTTGAACGCATGCGCCATCAGCACGGCGGCCTTGATGTTCCTGACCTTGTTCAGGAGATCGCGCTCGGCCCAGAACTCGTTGTAGTCGCCACTTCGCCGGTCGCGGCCCCGGACGAACTCGCCGTCCCGGTACAGGCGATTGCACGTCTCGCGCCGCGCGGGATTGCCGCTGTTCACGAAGTCGTACAGGAAGTCGATGTCCTCGCCGAGCCACCCGCCCGGATGGCGCACGAGGCCGTTCGACCGGTAGTAGTGGTAGTAGGACGTGTTGGGCGCGATCGGAATGATCGCCTCGAGTCCCGCCACGCCCGTCGTTGCCGCCGCCACGGGCAGCGTGCCGTTGTAGGACGTACCCGTCATTCCCACCTTGCCCGTGGACCAGGACGTCGCCGTCACGGGCTCGCTCCCATCGATGGTCGTGAACCCTCGCGCGCGACCGTTCAGCCAGTCGATCACGGCTTTCGGCGCCAGCTCCTCCGGCGGGCCGCCGACAGTCGGGCAGCCCTGCGACAGGCCCGTCCCCGGCGCTTCGGAATGCACCACCGCGAAACCCCGCGGCACCCAGGTGGCGACCTGCGAGTCCGAAATGCTCGTCTTCACCGGGCGGAACGCGATGGCCGGCTGCGACGCGCGCGGTGGTGACTCCGCGCCCAGCTCCTGCCTCACGTCCCAGAGGAACTGACGCGGACCGGACGTGCCCGAGAAGTACGGAGACGACTCGTAGACGACGGGCACCTGGAGCCCTTCCGTCTCGGTCTGGCGCGGCCGCGTAACATCGACGAACACGCGGTCGCGCCTGCCATCCTGGTCCGAGTCGAACTCGGTTTCGACCCAGAGCGTCTGTCGGATCCACCGCGCGGCGTCCTCGAACCCTGGCACGATCTGCGCCTGCCCGTCGACGAAGACCGGCTGCGCCCTGGCCTGCGGAGGCGCCGCCGGCCCCTCGGCGGCCAGCCAGCCGGCAAGCGCCGTCACCAGCGTGGCGGCCGACAGCGTGAGGAGGCGGATTGAACGTGGCGGAATCGTCCGGCTCGGCGTCATGACCGGGACAGCATGATGGGCCGTGTCGAACGCGTCAAGGCCGGTCGGGCGCGCCGGGCGTGCGCGTGACGCGATCGACCACGCGCGCTTCGAGATCGGCCGGCGCGTCGGCCTCGAGCCGGCGTCCCAGGGCGGCGGCTGCCCGGGCCATCGCGTCGAGCTGCCGCTTGAACGCGGCGCAGCGATCGCACATCGCGAGGTGCAGGCGGACGGCCAGCCGGCGCAGCCAGGACGCGTGGTCCAGCTCGCCGGTCGAGAGAAGCGTCGCCACTTCCTTGCAGGTCATCATCGGGACGCCTTCCAGCCCTTCTCCTCCAGGCAGGTCCGCAGATGTCCGCGCGCACGGTGAAACAGCACCCCAACGTGAGTGACCGTGCGGCCGACGATCTTACTGACTGTCTCGGCCGGGAGTTCCTGGATCTGTCTGAGCGCAAACACGTCGCGCTGGAGCGGCGACAGCCGATCGAGGCACTCGGCGAGCGCCGCCGCGATCTCGTCGGAGGCGAGCGCCCGATCGGGCGCCACCGGCGGCTGGCTCCACCGTCCGTCCGCGGCGAAGCGCGCTTCGAACACGTCGTCGATCGGATCGACCAGCTCGTCCCTGGTCCGCGCCCGCCGGCGTTCCTGCGCCTTGTGGTGGAGGATGCCGTGGAGCCAGGTGCTCACACGCGCCCGGCCCTCGAAACGATCCATCGTCTCGAGAAACGTCACGAAGGCGTCCTGGACGAGGTCGTCCGCCTCCGCGGCGCCAAAGCCCATGCCACGCGCCGCGCGATAGAGCCGGCGCGCGTTGGCGTGCACGACCTGACGGAGGGCCGCCGGATCGCGCCGGCGCAGGCGTGCGAGCTCATCCGGGCGGGGCGCCACCCCGGAATCATACGGATCTCGTCGCCCCCTGTAATGTCCGGGCGCGTTCGCGCACTCACTAGTGGCCGCACGACGGAGGGAACCCGCGTGCGGCCGTCACCAACACTCGTGGAGGAACGCGAACCATGAACACACGCTCCGTGATTGCTTCGGCCTTTGCCGCCGCGCTCGTCGCGCCGGCCCTGGTCCTCGCCCAGAAGCCGGCCGACATGCCGACCTTCAAGGCGGAGAAGTGCTACGGCATCGCCAAAGCCGGCAAGAACGACTGCGCTTCGCAGGGCAACAACTCCTGCGCCGGCACGTCCAAGCGCGATGCGGATCCCAAGGCCTGGATGTTCGTGCCCGAAGGCTATTGCGACCGCATCGTGGGCGGCACCAAGACCGCGAAGTAGCGAACACGATCGAGAAGGGCGGCCATCATCATGAAGCGAATCCACACATGGGGACACCGCGCGGGCGTCGGCCTGCGCCTGCCGCATCTGGTGGAGGTGGTGGCCGCCCGTCCCTCGGCCGCGTGGTTGGAGATCCACCCGGAGAACTTCCTGGCTAATCCGCACGCGACGGAGCTGCTCCTCGACCTGGCGCGCCACTATCCGATGTCCGTCCATTCGGTCGGCGTGTCGGTCGGCAGCGCGAGCGGCATCGACCGCGCCCACCTCGCCCGGGTGTGCGATCTGGTCGATCGACTCGATCCCGTGCTCGTGTCGGGCCACCTCGCCTGGTCGACCCACGAGGGCGAGTATCTGAACGACCTGCTGCCCCTGCCCTACGACCGCGAGACGCTCGACATCGTCGCGCGGCACGTCAGTGACGTGCAGGACGCACTGGGGCGACCGTACCTCGTGGAGAACCCGGCCAGCTATCTGGGTCTCGCGGGTTCGACCATGACCGAGACCGAGTTCCTGACGTCGCTCGTCGAACGCACGGGATGCCGGCTGCTCTGCGACGTGAGCAACGTCCACGTGAGCTCGCAGAACCTCGGCTACGACGCCCGCGGCTATCTGGACGACCTGCCCGCCGAGGCCGTCGCCGAGCTCCATCTCGGCGGATTCACACCGGAGGTCGAAGACGACGCCAGCGGCCGAACCGTGCTGATTGACACGCACGACACGCACGTGGCCGACGCGGCGTGGGCGCTCTACGCGTACGCTGTCGCCCGGTTCGGACCGACGCCGACGATGATCGAGTGGGACAGCGACCTGCCGGCGTTTGCGACGCTCCTGGTGGAGGCCCGACGCGCCGACGCCGTCCTCGAGGCCCTTCCCGTCCCACAGGCCACCGGCGGCCGGGCGATGCTCCATGCCGCTCGCTGACACGCAGCGGGCCGTCCGGGACGCGCTCGTCACGGGCGCGACCGATCGGGCGATCCGGCTCATCGACGACGGCGTCGACCGGCGCGCGAGGCTGGTGATCCATCAACGGCACTACCAGACGAGCCTGGTCCGCGCGCTCGTCGCGCGGTTTCCGGCCACCGAATGGCTCGTCGGCACCGAGGCGCTGGCCGACGTCGCCCGCGAATTCGTCCGGCGCCACCCGCCGTCGGCGCCGTGCCTCGCCGAATACGGCGCGGCGCTGCCGGCCCTGCTGGGCGACGCGCCGGTGGCGACACGAGCGCCGTACGGGCGCGCGTTCGCCGAACTGGAATGGCACCTGGGCGTGGCGACGCTGGCGGTGGACCAGCCCGCCCTGACGATCGACGCGCTGGCCGGCCCGGACGGCGACCGCGTGGCCGACATCCGCCTGGCGCTGCAACCGGGGGTGGCCTACCTCCAGGCCGCCTGGCCCATTGACACGCTCCTGACGCTGTACCTCACGGGCACGGCCCCGGCCACCCTCACGATGGACCCGCTCGACGTCTGGCTCGAAGTCCGCGGCGCGCGCGGCGACTGCCGGGTCACACGTCTGTCGCCGGGCGATTGGCGCTTTCGTCTGGCGATCCAGTCCGGATTCACGCTCGGCCGCGCCGCCGAGCTGGCGTTCACGCGCGACGCCGCATTCGACCCTGGCGCGGCGCTCCAGGCGGTGTTTGCCGCCGGCCTCGCCGCCGCGATCTGGCCGACGCCCTCGGAGGAGACGATTTCATGATCGCGCGCGCGCTCAGCGGGCTCCGGAGCCTCGTCGAACGCATCCCGCTGTCGATCGTGCAGCTGGCCATGCGCGTCGGCGTGGGCGCCGTCTTCTTCAACGCGGGCGTGATCAAGTACCGGTCCTGGGAGTTCACGCTGCTCCTCTTCCGGGACGAGTACAAGGTGCCGCTCCTCGATCCGGCGCTCGCGGCCCGCATCGCCATGATCCAGGAGCTGACGCTGCCGGTCCTGTTGTTCCTGGGCCTGGCCACGCGGCTGGCCACGGTACCCCTCCTCGGCATGATTGCCGTCATTCAGACCTTCGTGTACCCGAACGCGTGGATCGAACACCTCGTCTGGAGCTCGATTCTCGTGTTCCTGCTCGCGCGCGGCCCGGGCGTCCTGTCACTCGACCATCTCATCGAGCGGCGGCTCCTCCGGGACGCGATGTAGGGCCGACGCCCGTGCGGCCAGGCGGCCTGCTATCCTGCGCCATGCCGCCGACGTTCGTCCCGCTTCCCCACTACCGCGAGCACCCGCCGGACGAGATGGCGCGCCGCGCCGAGGCGTTCTACCGGGACGTCGCGCGGCGCCGCACCGTGCGCGACTTCTCGAGCCGACCGGTCCCGCCCGGCGTCATCGATCCCTGCCTGCTCGCAGCCGGCACGGCGCCGAGCGGCGCGAACATGCAGCCCTGGCACTTCGTCGTGGTCACCGACCCGGCCGTCAAGCGCCGGATCCAGGAAGCGGCCGAAGTCGAGGAGCGCGAATTCTACGAGCGACGGGCGCCGGCCGAGTGGCTCGAGGCGCTGGCCGCACTCGGCACGGACGCGAACAAGCCATTCCTTGAAGACGCGCCGGCCCTGATCGCGATCTTCGGCGAGTCGTACGGCGTCCGGCCCGACGGCACGCACGTGAAGCACTACTACGTCGCCGAGTCGGTCGGCATCGCGACGGGCCTGCTCATCGCGGCCGTCCATGCCGCGGGGCTGGTGTCGCTCACGCACACGCCCAGCCCCATGGGCTTTCTCAACACGATTCTCGGCCGCCCCGCCAACGAGCGCCCGTTTCTGCTGCTTGTCGTGGGCTACCCGGCCGCCGACGCCCGGGTGCCTGTCATCACGAAGAAGCCGCTCGACCGGATCGCGAGCTTCGTGTAAGAGATGAGGGAGGAGCATCGCACCATGACCGCCCCGCTCGCCCGCCGCCTCGTGCTCCTCGGCATCGCGGGGCTCGTCGCCCCAACGTCAGTGGCGCAGACGCCGGCGAAGACACCGGCCATCACGGTCTTCATGCAGGCCGCGTCGAACGACGGCAAGCAGGCCGACCGCGCGCTGGCCGAGATCGGCGCCACCTGGCGCACGGGCTACGTGCCCATTGTCATCGACCTGGCACGTTTCATCCTGCCCCCGCGCGAGGGCGCGGCCGGCGCGCCGGCCGGCACGATCGATCTCACCGGCATCGCCGCCCTCGGCGATCCCGACGAGCGCCGGAGCGGCGTCCTCGACCTGTCGACGCCGGTGCCAGGCCGCCGCGTGCATCCGGCGCGAGCCCGGCTCATCCGGTTTCTCGAAGAGCAGACGGGACAGCGCTTTGGCGACGACCTGGGCCGCTGGCGCGAGTGGATGTGGGCGCAGCCGTACGACCCGCATCCGGACTACATGGCCTTCAAGGCCGCGCTCTACTCGCGCGTGGACCCGCGCATGGGCCGGTTCTTCACGGGCACGGCCCGGATCCGGCTGGACGAGATCGACTGGGGCGGCGTCGGCGTGAACGGCATCCCGCCGCTCACCGCGCCCAAGACCGTTTCCGCCGCCAACGCCGACTGGCTCAAGGACTCGCACGTCGTCTTCGGCATCGTCGTGAACGGCGAGGCGCGCGCGTACCCGAAGCGCATCCTGGCCTGGCACGAGATGGCGCACGACCGGCTCGGCGGCGTGGACCTGACCATCGTGTACTGCACGCTCTGCGGCACCGTGATTCCCTACGAAAGCGTGGTTGGCGGCACGCGGCGCACGTTCGGCACGAGCGGCCTGCTCTATCGATCGAACAAGCTCATGTTCGACGCGGAGAGCATGAGCCTCTGGTCCACGCTCGATGGCGCGCCCGTGGTGGGCGCGCTCGCCGGATCCCCGCTCCGGCTCGTCGCCCGGCCCGTCGTGACGACGACCTGGGGCGAGTGGCGGCGCGCCAACCCGAAGACGACCGTCCTCTCGATCGACACCGGCCACAATCGCGACTACTCCGAAGGCGCGGCCTACCGCGAGTACTTCGCCACTGATCGGCTGATGTTCCGCGTGCCCGTGCTCGACAAGCGCCTCAAGAATAAGGACGAGGTCCTCGGGCTCATCCTGCCAGCGGAGGGCGGCGGGCGCCAGCCGGTCGCCTTCTCGGTCGCGTTCCTCCAGCGCCGGCCGGTCCATCACGCCCAGTTCGGCCAGTGGTCGCTCGTCGTGCTCACCAGCCCGAAGGGCGCGAATCGCGTCTACGATGCCGGCCCGCACCGCTTCACCGCCTGGCAGGGCGAGACCGCGGTGAAAGACACGGGCGGCCGGCTGTGGGACGTGGGCGAAGACGCGCTCGTCCTGCGCGGCCCGTCACCCGAGCGCCTGAGGCGCCACACGGCGTTTCGCGCGTTCTGGTTCGGCTGGTACGCGCAGTTTCAGGACACGGAACTGATCAAGTAGGTCGGCGCAGGTGGCCACGGGCCGGGATCACAAGAGCCGTCACCGTGAAGGCCATGAAGGAAATGAAGGACATGAAGGCCTTCCGGCCGGACCCTGGCCCTTTTACGGCGAGGGACATGCTGTCCTGCGTCCAGACGCTATACTGGCCGCATGAGGTCGGCCGCGGACCAGCTTCGCCAGGACACTCGACGCCGTCTTGCCACGCGCTCGCCCTGGGATCGTGTGACGCTGGCGCTCGAGCTCGGCGACGCCGACCTGGCCGCGCTGGTCGAGGCCCGCGGGGTCGCGCCTGAAGCCGCGCGCGCCGCCTTCGCGCGCAGCCGCCGGGCCGGCCGGCGACCGTCGCGGTCGCATGACGACTGACCGGACGGCCCTCTTCGACCACGTCACCGCCCTGCTCGACCGCGCGGGAATCCCGTACGCCCTGATTGGTGCCGCGGCGCTCGCGATCCACGGCGTCAGCCGATCGACGCAGGACCTGGACCTTCTGACGCCGGACGCGCGTCTGCTGGATCGGACGTTCTGGACGGCGCTGCCCGACGGCGTCTCCGTCGACGTGCGGGCCGGCGATGCCGCCGATCCACTCGCGGGCGTCGTCCGCTGCCGCGTGTCGGGCGATCGCGACGTCGACGTCGTGGTCGGCCGTGCTTCGTGGCAGGCCGCGCTCGTGGCCCGCGCCGAGCGCGTGCGGCGTGGCGGCCGGATCGTACCGACGGCACGGGTGGAGGATCTCGTGCTGTTGAAGCTCTACGCCGGCGGCAGCCAGGATCGATGGGACATCGAACAGCTGCTCGCGCGGCCCGACCGCGACGCCATCGTCGCCGGCGTCGAGGCCCACATCGCCACCCTGCCCCGGACGGCGCTCGAGCTGTGGCGGACGATCGGCGGCGCCCGACCCGGCTGACCCTACCCGCCCTTCTTCGATCCTTCCGGCAGTTCCGGCAGCGCGGCGCCCGATCCCGACGCGAGGAGGCCCGCGCGCGTGTAAATCCGGATCTTCTCGCGCGTGTCGGCGATGTCCAGGTTGCGCATCGTGAGCTGGCCGACGCGATCCTCGGGCGTGAACTCGCCCTCGCCCTTTTCCATCGTCAGCCGCTCCGGCCTGTAGGTGAGGTTCGGGCTGGCCGTATCGAGGATCGAGTAGTCGTTGCCGCGGCGGAGCTCTACCGTCACCTCGCCTGTTACGACCCGGGCCACCCAGCGCTGAGAGGACTCCCGCAGCATCATGGCCTGCGGATCGAACCAGCGGCCCTGATACAACAGGCGTCCGAGACGGCGGCCGTTCTCCCGATACTGATCGATCGTGTCTTCGTTGTGAATGCCGGTTACGAGCCGCTCGTAGGCCAGAAACAGCAGCGCCATCCCCGGCGCTTCGTAGATGCCCCGGCTCTTGGCCTCGATGATGCGGTTCTCGATCTGATCGCTCATGCCCAGCCCGTGGCGGCCGCCGATGGCGTTGGCCTCGCGCATGAGCTCGACCGGATCGGCGAAGGCCCGGCCGTTCAGCGCCACCGGCGATCCCTCATCAAAGCGGACGGTCACGGCTTCCGGCTTGATCCGGACGTCCTCCCGCCAGAACGCCACGCCCATGATGGGCTCGACGATGCGGATGCCGGTGTCGAGGCGCTCAAGGTCCTTGGCCTCATGCGTGGCGCCGAGGATATTCGCGTCGGTCGAATACGCCTTCTCGACGCTCATCTTGTAGGCGAAGCCGTGACGCGCCATGTACTCGGACATCTCCGTGCGGCCGCCGAGCTCCTGGATGAACGCGGGGTCGAGCCACGGCTTGTAGATCTTCAGGGCGGGATTGGCGAGAAGGCCGTAGCGGTAGAACCGCTCGATGTCGTTGCCCTTGAAGGTGCTCCCATCGCCCCAGATGTGTACTGCATCGTCCTTCATCGCGGCGACGAGGAGCGTGCCCGTGACGGCACGACCGAGCGGCGTCGTGTTGAAGTACGGCAGCCCCGCCGTCGAGATGTGGAAGGCGCCCGCCTGAAGCGCGGCCAGACCCTCGAGCACGAGCGGGCGCCGGCAGTCGACGAGCCGCGCGACCTCGGCGCCGTACTGGCGGGCGCGCCGCGGGATGTCCTCGTAGTCGGTTTCGTCGGGCTGGCCGAGGTTGGCCGTATAGGCGTACGGGATCGCACCGTGCCGGCGCATCCAGTGGAGCGCGGCGCTCGTGTCGAGCCCGCCGGAGAACGCGATGCCTACCTTTTCACCGGCGGGCAGGCTCTGGAGAATCGTCGCCACGTCGGAGAGACAGTGTAGGACATTTCGAGGGAGAAGCTGATCAACTGGAGAACTGGAGAACTGGAGAACTGGAGAACTGGTGAACTGGTGAACTGGTGAACGGCGTTACTGGAGGTACCACTCCCGTGCCGTGGCGTCCGTGCGCACGAAGTCGAAGAGCATCTGCGCGACCTTCTGGCGGCCGGTCGCCGAGGGGTGCGTGCCGTCCGACTGCAGGTCGCTGCAGGCCCAGGTGAGGCCGTCGCTGCGCGGCCGGAGCCCGTCGGCCCAGAGGTACGGCCCCCAGGCAATCCAGGGGGCCTGGGCGCCAGGGCCAGCATACGGCAGGGCGCCGGTGAGCTGGTCCTCGATCGTCCACCGCACGGAAAACGCGCTCTCGTACGCGTACGGCTCCGGGTTGAGCGTCGACGTCGCGTAGCCGGCGTAGATGCGGCTGCTGAGGTAGGCCATCCGCAGGTTCGGAAAGCGCGTCTTCAACTGCCGCAGGACGGCCGCGGTCTCGGTCGACAGCGTGCGGGCGTAGGCGGGAAAGCCGGTGGACGGCTGGCGGTCCGCCAGCTTGACCCAGGCCGTCGCCACCTGGGCGGGCGCCACGCCCGCCTGCTGCAGGCGGCTCGCGAGCGTCGTCCAGCACGAGCAGCCGGGGTTCATCCAGTCCGCCGCCGTCATCCCGCCCTGCGCGCCGTCGACGATCGCGAGGCGCGGATGCCGCAGCGGATCCGACATTGCCATCGGCACGAACGTGCTGAACTCCTGTGTCGTGTTCGACATGCCGATCGAGATGAACGCGAAGCGGCCGGAGGCGCTGGGCTGGCCTTGAGCGTCAACGGGCTCGATGGCCCGGGCGATGGCGACGCCGTCGGCCTGATGCGACGCCGGCGGCGTGTTGCGGCCGTTGCCGTACAGGCCGCCGGACTCGCCCTGGTACGAGACGAACCCGGGATCGGGGAGCGGCGTGAATCCCACGGACGTCCGCGCGCAGCCCTGGGCGGCGCCACCCGGGTCCGGATCCGGCGCGGCGGGCGCGGCTCGAGTGCAGGCCACGAGGCCCGACGTCAGCACCGCGAGAACGCAAGGCAGAACGCGCTTCATCACAGACGCCCCCCGGGAACAGGAGCTACTCGATGAGACCGGGGGAGACGGGGGGAGGTTACGCCCGGGAGTCAGTGGCGGGCAAATCGGGCCGCGAGCGGCGGATACAGGTAGAAGATGCCTACTGACACGAGGCCCAGGCCGAACGGCAGACCCGCGTAGTCCTTGTACGCCTCGCGATCGAAGAACTCGCACAGCATCCAGTAGGCGTTGGCCGTGATCCAGAAACTGACGGCCAGGTTGATCCAGACCACGTCCTCGGCGGCCGATCTGACAGTCATGTAGATGGCGACGCCGAGCGTCGGGACGATCATGACCGTGCCGAGGAGCCGCCACTCGAGCATCCAGCAGGTGTCTTTGATGAGCCAGAGCAGGATGTGGATGTTGTCGAATCGCGAAGACGCCGCCAGAAGTGTCATGGCGGCATGATAGCGGAGGGGAAGGGCGCCGACTGGCGGCGACGCGCGCCGCGCCCCCGAGGCCCTCGGCGGGCCGCGGGAACGCAGGCGTCAGCGTCGGTCTACATGCCTCCGCCCTGGCTGGACGGCGGCACCATCTTGTTGATGCGCATGTAGGTCACGAGGTTGCCGTAGTGCTCCATGTTGTGCGCGCCATTGAAGCTCAGCGCGCCCAGCCTGGTTGTCTTCATGTTGTTGATCGGCACAATGGTCGCCTCGGCGGCGCCCGTCTGGTCGTTGAGGCCGGCAAAGGCACGATCGCAGAACGCGAACGAGTCGGCCAGCGCCTTCTGGATATCGGCCTTCTTCGTCGCCATCTTCTCCACGGACCCTTCCGGGCCCTTGTCGCCGCTGGCGACGCTGCAGAAGAGGTAGTTGCCGTCGGCGATGTGCGCGACGATCTGGCCGAACGTCCGGACGTCCTTCGTCGGCTGGAAGCCGTACTTGCCCTCCGGGAACTGCTCGGCGGCCTTCGTGATGTAGCCCTTGCCGATGTCATAGGGTGTGCGGATCGAGGCCGTGACGGCCGTGGATGGCGGCGGGGGCGGCGGCGCCGGCCGGGCGCAGGCGGCGCCAGCGAAGGCAAGCAGCACAAAACCTGTCAAACGCTTCATGGGATATCCTCCCGGACCGAACGCACTCGGCGAAAGACGTCATTCTACGCCAAGGCGGACTGGCGGCGCCGGCCCAGGCCGCAAGCGCTCACATGCCGCGTGTTACACTCCAGCCGGTTCCACGTCTTTCCGGGAAAGGGGAAGGATCCATGCAGTCGACCGTGCGTTGGGCGATGTCGGTCGCGGCGCTCGCGCTGGCGGTGTTCGGCCCTGAATGGCGGACGATGGCCCGCGAGGCCGCGCCGGCCGGAGCGACGGGCTTTGGCGGAGCCGTCTTGGTGGGCGACGGCGACGTCTTCGTTGGCGAAGCGGCCAACCAGTTCCGCCCGGGCATCGTGTACGTCTACCGCAAGACGGGCGGCGCCTGGACCGAAGCGGCGCAACTCAAGAAACCCGACGCTCAAGTCGGCGATCGGTTTGGCTCGTCACTCACGCTCGACGGCGCGCGCCTCTTCGTCGGCGCGGGCCAGGCCGCCGTGCACTACTTCGACAGGATCGGCACGGCGTGGACGCACGCCGGATCGGTCGACGCGGCGACCGTCACAGGCGCCGAGAACGTCCAGTTTGGCGCCATCGGTGCCGCGGGCGACTGGCTGCTCGTCGGGCAGCAGCCGCCGGGTTTCGGCCGGCGCGGCGGCGGGCCGGGACGTGGCGGCGCGAACGCCCCGCCCCAGCCGGCCGGCAAGGTGTACGTGTTCAAGCGCGATTCGTCTGGCGGGTACGCGTACACCGCCACCCTCACCTCACCCGATCAGAACAGCGAGGGCGACGGCTTCGGATCGGCCATCGCCATGACAGGCACCACGGCCGTGATTGGCGCGAGCGGCCAGGCGAACCGCGCCGGCGTCGTCCACGAGTTCGAGCTGGGCGCCAGCGGGGCCTGGATCCGCGCGCGGAGCTTCGCGCCGCAGGGCGTCGGCCCGGGCGAAGCCTTCGGCACGATGATTCACCTGGACGGCCCGCAGGCCGTCGTGACCGCACCCGGCGATGGCGGCGGCTACGGCGCGGCGTACGTCTGGCGCAAGATCGAGCAGACGGGCCGGCGCGGCGGCGGTGGCGGCGCCCAGGCACCCGCCGGCGGCAACTTCACCTGGGTGGAGGTCACACGGCTCACGCAGTCGAGCGGCATCCGCGGCAGCGGCTTCGCCACGGCGGTGGCGTCCGTCGAGAACGAGATCTGGGTGGGCTCGCCGCGCGCGGGCGGCGCGGGCGGCGTCTTTGTCTTCAAGCACGAGGGGCCGCAGTTCCCCGTCGGCGGTTCCAGCTTCCTCGCGCCCACGGGTCTCGCGCAGGCCGCGGCGGCGGGCCAGTCCGTGTCGATTCGAGGATCGGTGGCGGCCCTGGGTGCGACCGGCCTCAACGTCGGCGGCGGCGGCGTCGTCATCTACGAGCGCGACGCCGGCGGGGCCTGGCACGAGCAGCCGGTCATTACGCCGCCCCTCGACGAGCTGCCGACGCTCGTCGGCGAGGAGCGGCGATGCTCGAGCCAGAACAAGGTCGAGATGTTCGACTGCGCGAACACCGAGCTCACGGCGTTCCTGCCGCCGTCCAGGCTCACGCACGACGGTCACTACATCCAGATGAACGACATCTGGGGCTGGACCGACCCGCGCACCAGCCGGGAATGGGCGCTCGTCGGCCGGCGCGATGGCACGACCTTCGTGGACATCACGAACCCGACGCGGCCCATCGCCGTCGCCGATCTGCCGCTCACCGACGGCGCCCGGCCCGCGGCCTGGCGCGACATCAAGGTGTACAAGGACCACGCGTTCATCGTCTCCGACGGCGCCGGCCAGCACGGCATGCAGGTGTTCGACCTGACGCGGCTGCGCACGCTCAAGCCGCAGCCCAACGGCCAGCCGGCGAAGGTCGCCTTCGATGTGCTCTACAAGGAAATCGCCAGCGCCCACAACATCGTGATCAATGACGAGAGCGGCTACGCCTACTCGGTCGGATCGAGTGGCGGCGGCACGACCTGCGGCGGCGGGCTGCACATGATCGACATCCGCGAGCCCAAACAGCCCAAGTTCGCCGGCTGTTTCGCCGACGACAAGACGGGCCGCGCCGGCACGGGCTACTCGCACGACGCGCAGTGCGTGACCTACAAGGGGCCGGACAAGCGCTACAAGGGCCGCGAGATCTGCATCGGGTCGAACGAGAACTCGATCTCGATTGCCGACGTCACGGACAAGTCCGCGCCGAAGGCGCTGTCGCGCGCCACCTATCCGAACGTCGCGTACGCGCACCAGGGCTGGTTCACCGAGGACCACCGCTACTTCTACCTGGACGACGAGGGCGACGAGGGCGGCGGCGTGGTGACGAAGACGCGCACGATGATCTGGGACCTGTCCGATCTCGAGAATCCCAAGCTGGCCAAGGAGCATCTGGGCGTCGAGGCCTCGTCCGACCACAACCTGTACATCGTCGGCGACACGATGTACCAGGCGAACTACAAGTCGGGCCTGCGGATCCTGAGCATTCGCGACCGCGAGAACCCGCGCGAGGTCGCCTTTTTCGACACGGCGCCGTACACGGACAACAACGCCGGGTTCCAGGGCGCGTGGAGCGTGTACCCGTTCTTCAAGAGCGGCGTCATCATCGTGAACAGCATCGAGCAGGGACTGTTCCTCGTGAGACCGACGGACCGGCCGATCAAGCGATGACCGGATCGCGCCTTCAGCGCCTGACGCCCGCGGCGGCGGCCGTCTCCATCCTCGCCGCCTCCGGGGCGGTTTCCGCCCAGCGGGACCTCATCGTTGCCGAGATGGTCTACGTCTGCGTGCAGGACGACGCGAAGATCGCGGTCGTGGACATGGGCTCAGCCATCGTCCTCAAGACGATCGATCTCGCCGCGCTGGGCTTTCCGGCGACCGCCAAGCCGCACTACATCGTGTCCGAGCCGGCGGGCGGCTTCTGGTACGTCTCGCTTATCGGCGCCAACCGCGTCGTCAAGTTCGACCGGCAGGATCGTGTGGTCGGCCAGTTCGACATGGAGACGCCCGGGATGCTCGCCCTCGCGGGCGCGAATCGGCTGGTGGTCAGCCGGTCGATGAGCGCCGTGAATCCGCCCAAGCGGGTCGCGATCCTCGATCGCACGACGATGACCGGTGACGAGATCGACGTCCTGTTTCCGCGACCGCATCCGGTGGCCGTGAGCGGCGCGTATGCCTACACGGGCAGTCTGGGCGTGAACCAGATTGCGAGCATCGGGCTCGGCGACGGCAAGGTCCAGATTGTGGACGTCGACGGCCCGACGCACGCCTTCGTGCAATTCGCGGTGTCCCCCGACGGGCGGACGCTCGTCGCGTCGACGGAGGTGTCGGGCCGGCTGCTCGTGTTCGACCTGGCCGCGCCGGCGCGGCCGGCGTTGCAGGCGTCGATCGAGATCGGCAAGATGGCCTTCGACCCCGTGTTCACGCCCGACGGCCGGTTCGTGTGGGTGCCGGCCAAGATGGCCGGCGACGTGGCGGTCGTGAGCGCGGCGTCGTGGACGGTCGTCGCGCGCATCAAGGACGAGGCGTTCAAGCAGCCGCATCAGGTGGTGTTCTCCCGGGATGGCCGCCGGGCGTTCGTGACGACCAACAACAAGATGGACCACATGGCGGATCCGGCGCACGCCGGGCACGACATGCCGGGGATGGCGGGCGACGGCACGGCGTCGCTCGTGGTCGTCGACGTCGCGTCCCGCCGGGTGACGAAGGCGCTGCCGCTCGGCAAGAACCTCACCGGGATGGGGACGCGGGCGGCGCGGTAGCGTGCGGCTCCGGGCTGCCGCGGCGGCACTCGTAGCGGTCGCCATGGCGGCGGCCCCCGATGCGGTTCGGACGGGCGCCGCGCAGCAGGCGGTTGGCGTCGTGCCGTCGATCGCCGGTGTCACGTTCATGCGCGACGTGGCGCCCTTCGGCGTGCTCCAGGCCGGCGGCCGGTCGTTCTCCCTGCCCTTCCTCGGCGGTCTCGACGTGCCGCGCCCGCAGTTTGTGGATATCGACGGCGACGGCGACCTCGATCTCTTTCTTCAGGAGTATTCGAACGCGCTCTGGTTCTTCGAGAACACGGGCACGGCGGCGTCGCCGCGGTTCGAGTGGCGGACGGACCGCTTTCAGGACGTCGAGATCGGCGAGTGGTACCGCTTTGTCGACGTGAACGGCGACGGGCTCGTGGACCTTCTGGCCGAGTCGCCGATCAGCCACATCCGCCACTACCGCAACACCGGCACGAGGACGACGCCAAGATTGACGCTCGTGGGCGAGCTGCGCGACGCGACGGGCGCACCGATGTTCATGGACCGCCAGAACATTCCGGCGCTGGCCGATCTCGACTGCGACGGGCGGCTCGACATGCTCGTCGGCCGCGTCGAGGGCGTCGTGGACCGGTACGAGGCGACGGCGCCGAACGCCGAGACGTTCGCGCTCGTGGCCGCGCGGTACGAGGGCATCGAGATCATCGGCACGATCGGCGGCGGCGGCGGACCGAGCGCGCGGCACGGGGCCAACGCGCTGGCGCTCGCCGATTTCGACGGCGACGGCGACCAGGACCTCTTCTGGGGCGACTTCTTCGAACCCGCCGTGCTGCTCATTGAGAACATCGGGCGCACGTGCTCGACGCCGTCCTTCCAGGTCGAGCCGGTCGTCCTGCCGTTCGCCAAGGACACACGGACGAGCGGGTACAACGCGCCCATGCCCGTCGATCTCGACGGCGACGGCGATCTCGACTTTTTCGTCGGCGTCCTTGGCGGCGCGTTCAATCCCGTCCGCACCGCCGAGGACAACTTCCTGTTCTGGGAGCGGGTCGCGACGGACAGGTTCGAGCTGCGCACGCGTCGGTTCCTGGACGGGCTGGATCTCGGATCGGACGCCGTGCCGGCCTTTGGCGACATCGACGCCGACGGCGACCTGGACCTGCTCGTCGGCAACAAGATCGACGCGACCTCGGGGCGGCCGGCGCCGCTCTATCTCTTCCGGAACATCGGCACGGCCCAGGCGCCGCGCTACGCGCCCGCCGAGGTGTTGCGGCTCGGAGAGGCGTACAACCTCGCGCCGGCGTTGGGCGACCTCGATGGCGACGGCGATCTCGATCTCGTCCTCGGCACGTGGAATCAGGACGTGCTGTGTTTCAGGAACGAGGGCACGCCGCGCGAGCCGCGATGGGTCCAGGACCCGGCCGGGACGATCAGGCCGCCGCGGATCAGTCACTCAACGCCCGTGCTGGCCGACCTGGACGGCGACGGCGATCTGGATCTCCTGCTCGGGCAGGCCAACGGCGCCGTGGCGTTCTATCGCAACACCGGGTCGCGGCGGTCGCCACGGTTTGCGCTGGTCACCGAGCGGCTCGACGAGATCAAGGTGGGCCGGCGCAGCACGCCGGCGCTCGTCGACACGGACGGCGATGGACTCGTGGATCTCGTGATCGGCCACGAGGACGCCGGGCCGCTCGCCGTGTACCGGAACGCCGGAACGCGCCGCGCGCCGCGGTTCGTGCCGGCGGCGCCGCTCTCCTTCCCGCTGCCGCCCTCGTCGGCGCCGGCGTTTGCAGACCTCGACGGCGACGGCGTGACGGATCTGGTCGTCGGCACCACAAGCGGCGGCCTGCGGTTCTACCGAGGCCGAAAAAACGACCTCGGAGGTCGTTTTACGTTTTACGTAAATTGACCTCCGAGGTCGTTTCTCGGGAAGGGGCACATATGCGACGGCTGAGCTGGCCGACAGCGGTGATCCTGGCCTTGGCGGCGGTCAGTGCCGCCGGCCAGGCGCGGCCGGACTTTTCCGGCCGCTGGACGAGCGAGCCCGACCCGGCGACGGCCCCGCCACCCGGCCAGCGCGGCGCAGGTGGGGGCGGCGGCGGTCAGCGTGGCGGCGGCGCCCGAGGCGATATGGGCAGCGGCTGGGGCCCGACGATCGCCATCACCCAAGAGGCCGCCCGGCTCACGGTTGAGTACGTGTTCTTCAGTCGCGGCGACCTTCAACCGCCGCTGCGGTTCGTCTACGCGCTCGACGGCTCGGAGTCGCAGAACTCCGTGATGATGGGCCGCGGCATCCAGGTGCAGACCTCGAAGACGGCGTGGAATGGCGACAGGCTGGTCATCACGACCGTCCACACGTTCGCCGACCCGTCCAGCCGACCGCAGACACAGACGGTCACCCAAACAGTCTCGCTCGACTCGGCGACATCGCTCGTCGTCGAGACGACCCGGGCCGGCGTGATGGGCGGGCCGCCGTCGACGACACGCACCGTGTACCGCAAGATGTGAGATTCGACTCTCAGAGACTCCACCATGAAGAACATGAGGAACATGAAGACTTCATGGCCTTCATGTTCCTCATGGTGAGAGCTCTTGGCGCATCGCACCCGAGGGCGATCTACTTGCGCGGTGGCACGTACGGGTCCGGCGTGTTGGGCGGCACGTGCGGATACTTCTCGGTGGTGGCCACGAAGTCGGCGACGAGCTTGTCCGTCACGCTCTGCACCCACGGGTTGGCGTCCTTGATGTCGGACTCCTCGCGCGGATCGGACAGGAGGTTGAACAGGCGCATGAGCGGCGCGACCGCCGGCGCCCCGGCCTCGGGCTGGAAGACGTAGTGCAGCTTCCAGTCGTGCCACTTCACGGCGCGCAGCTGGGTGTTCGCGTAGAAGATGACGTGATTGCGCCGCGACTTCGGCTCCTTGCCCTCCAGAAACGGCAGCTGGTTCACGCCGTCGATCGCGCGGTCCTTGGGTATGAGGTCGAGCCCGACGGCGGCGGCGAGCGTGGGAAACAGATCGACCTGGTGCACGATCTCGTTCGACACGCGCCCGGCGGGAATCCGGCCCGGCCAGCGGACGAGGCACGGCGTACGAATACCGCCCTCCATCACGGTATTGTAGAAGCCGCTCCAGGGCCCCGCCGAGCCTCGCCACGGCCGGCGCTGCTCCGCGCCGTTGTCCGTGCACCAGAGCACGATGGTGTCGCGCGCGACGCCGAGCCGGTCGAGGGCGTCGAGCACCAGACCCGTGTTGTAGTCGGCGTCCGCCATCGCGTCCGCGATGTCGCCCGCGCCGGTCTTGCCCGCAAAGTCGGGGTGGGCGAGCGTTGGAAAGTGAATGTGGGTCATGGGGTAGTACAGGAAAAACGGCCGGCCCGCTTTGACCTGGCGCGTCATGAACGCGATGCTTCGTTCCGCCGACTCGCGGTCGATCGTCCGCCGCGTCTCCATGTCGAACGGCTTCACGTTGCGCGTCGGCTCGCCGGCGCGGCCTTCCCAGATGAACGACGTGCCGGGCGTGCTGGACCCCTGCGCGATGCCGGTCTGGGCCTCGTTGCTCGTCCGGGGAATCCCGTAGAACTCGTCGAAGCCCTGGCGCGACGGCTCGCGCCCGACCGCCTCGGGCGTGTTGCCGCCCAGATGCCACTTGCCGTAGAGCGCGGTCGCGTAGCCGGCCGACTGCAGGGCCTCGGCGAGCGTGATCTCCCAGAGCGTGATGCCGCCACCCTGCGTCGCGCCCGTACGAACGGCGTAGCGTCCGGTCAGCAGGGCCGCGCGCGAGACCGTGCACGAGAACTCGACGTTGAAGTTGTTGAGCCGGATCCCTTCTGCCGCCAGCCGATCGATGCGAGGGGTGATGGGCCCGCGCACGCTGCCGTACGCGCCGATCTCGCCCCAGCCCAGGTTGTCGGGAAAGATGAGCACGATGTTCGGGCGCGCCTGGGCGGCAGGCGGGGCGCCCCGGCCCTGACGCTGGTCCGGGCCGGTCGCGACGGCGACGCGGTCGGAGGCGGACGCCGAGCACAGCACGGCGGTAACGGCTACAACGCGACGAAGTCGTGCACCAGCCATCGGCCTCGCCCCTTTCGCGCAGCGGGTCAGCGGCCATCATAGCAGCGGCGCGCCCGCTTGCGTGTAGAGTGAGCGGCGTGACTCGGGTCGAGCGGGCGCCATCGCGGTCCGTGGCCGCGGCCATCGCGGCCGTATGGGCGTTTTGCGCGGCATCCGGCAGTGCCTGCGGACGCGCCGGGTCGGACCCGCCGCGCGATCCACCGGTCGCGGCAGCGCCGGCGATGCCGGGCTTCGATCCGACCATCCCCAACGCCGATCCGCCGCCCGGTCCCGCACCGCACGGCATGGTCTGGATCCCGGGCGGCGAGTTTTCCATGGGCAGCGAGTCGTCGGCCGACTCGCTCTGCGCGCTGCCCGGCATCACCCGCGACGCGCAGCCCATCCACCGCGTGCGCGTCGACGGCTTCTGGATGGACGCGACCGAAGTGACCAACGCCCAGTTCGCCGCGTTCGTCAACGCGACGGGCTACGTGACCATCGCGGAGCACCCGCTCGACCCGGCTGACTTCCCCGGCGCGCCGCCGGCGCTCCTGGTCCCGGGATCGACGCTCTTCACGCCGCCGGGCCGCCCGGTCGACCTTCGCGATCCGCGCCACTGGTGGCGGTACGCGCCGGGCGCCAACTGGCGCCACCCGGACGGACCCGGCTCGAGCGTCGGCGGCCGCGAGCGATACCCGGTCGTTCACGTCGCGTACGTCGACGCCGAGGCCTACGCGCGGTGGGCCGGCAGACGGCTGCCGACCGAAGCGGAGTGGGAGTTCGCGGCGCGCGGTGGCCTCGCCGGACGACTCTTCGCCTGGGGCGACGAGTTCATGGCGAATGGACAGCATCAGGCCAACACCCACCAGGGCGCCTTTCCGATGCATGACACCGGCGGCGACGGCTTCGGCGGCATCGCACCGGTAGCCCGATTCTCCCGGAACGGCTACGGCCTCTACGACGTGGCCGGCAACGTCTGGGAATGGGTGCGCGACTGGTACCGGCCGGACTCCTACGCGACACGGGCCGCCGCCGGCGGCGTCGCCCTGAACCCACAGGGACCCGCCGACTCGTTCGATCCGGCCGAACCGGGGGCGCCGAAGCGGGTGCAGCGCGGAGGGTCGTTTCTCTGCAACGACCAGTACTGCTCGCGCTACCTCGTCGGCACCCGCGGCAAGGGCGAGGTGTCCACGGGCAGCAACCACGTGGGCTTTCGCACCGTCCGGCCGACTCGATAGGTGCGCGGCGGCGCCCGCCGAGTGGCAAGCCCAGCCCGTGGTCGGGCCCCGGTCAGCCGACAGCGACCTCGGGTGAGCTTCTCGACTCGACCGCGCGCGTGGCCGCCGGAACCGGCGCCGGCTCCGCGCCCTTCGCCGGAGGCACGTCGCCGGTGTCGGCCCGGAGGAACCGGCGCTGATTGGGCCGGATTGCCTCGAGCAGCTCGCGGCGCGTCTTGATCACGAGCGGTCGGCCCACGTAGATCTTCCCGAGCCGGCCCATCACCGACTCCGGACAGGCGCTGGCGAACATCAGGAGCGGCCACGTGAAGTTGGGTCCGTTCAGCTTGCGTAGCCTCCACAGCCACAGGCCCAGGGCGCCCGTCCGCCAGGCGAGCGGCCCCCACCAGCTCATCTGACCCGGCCGGAGGTTCATCTTCCAGCACTTCATCATGAGCTGCCACTGGAGCGGCGTGAGCTGCCGCGTTTCGGTCACGCCCGTGGCGTGCTCGAGCCGCGTGTCGTGGAGCGGCGTGAAGATCGACGGAATGAAGAACGCGAACAGCCCGCGCCGCTCGACCTCGTAGATCAGGTCGAGCGTGGCGCGCGTGTCCTCGTCCGTCTCGCCCGGGCTCCCGACGATGAGCGTCATGGCCGGGAACCAGTTATGGCGATTGAGCACGGTCAGCCCGTTCACCACGACGCTCGGCCAGTCCTCGATCGGAAACGGCACGCCCTTGCTCGGCATGATCGCCTTGGCGAGCCGCACCGATCCCGTCTCGAGGCCGATGAGCGGCACGAGCGCGCGCTTTTCGGGGTGCGTGCTGAGGAGCGGCAGCCGGATCGGGCTCCTCTCAAGGCAAAGCTCGGACAGCTTCCGGATGAGCACCGGATCGACGACGGCCGGCGCGATCGTCGCATGGCTCAGCACGTGCTGCTCGACGCCCGGCGTGTTGATGATCGAGCCGTACAGATCGAGCAGGGCCTCGCGGTTCGGGAAATAGAACGGCGTCTCGGTCCGGACCTGGCCCCAGATGAACATGTCCTCGGTGGCCAGCGAGATCTGCCGGTTGCCGTGGCGGACGTTCGCCAGGACGCCTTGCATGATGCGAGCTTTCGGCACGTCGATCTGCGGGTTGAGGTCCGGCACGCAGAACTGACACCGCCGCCCGCAGCCCGTCGTCATCTCCACGACGCCGAACGTCGTGCGCTTGTCCGAGATCAGGATCTCGTCGCGGCCCTTCGGGTGGCCCACGTCCACCTGCCGCGGCAGCACCTCGCCGCGAAGCGCCCGATCGAAGAGCGCCATCGTGTCCGGCGACTCGCTTCGCCCCTCGACCACGCAGTCGACGCCGAGGTCGTCCCAGGCGTTGGTCTGGCTGATCTGCCAGCCGCCCGAACCGCCGACGATGACCTTGAAGCCCGGGCGATGCGGGTTGCCTTTCACCCGGTCGAAGAGCTGGCGCGCGTAGTGCGCGTTGATGGGTTGTTTCGACTCGCCGAAGATCGACGTGTAGACACCGGCGGCGAACGTCACGCCGAGTGGGTTGTGCGTCGAGATCGCGACCACGCGCGTCGCCGGCCCGATGAACTGCCCGAGGTCGTCCGGATAGCACGCGGCCACGGCATCCGGTCCGTAGCGGGAGACGAGCGCCGCCTCGAGCGCCCGGACGCCGGCCGGCATCGCGCGGGCCGTGCCGTCAGGTTCCCGCTCGACGTCGCGCCATTTCGGGTACTTGCGGTTCAGGATGCCTTCCAGCCAGATGGGCAAGGACGCCATGCTCATCTGGATGAAGTAGCCGGCGTGGTCGATCGCCTCCGTCAGAGGCGCGGTCAGGACGATCAGCTTGCCCGAAGATGAGGACCCCATCGCAAGACCAGGACGCTCTTATCCTACGCGAACCGAAAAAACGACCTCCGAGGTCGATTTCGCGGGGCGTTCTATCGCGGCGCCTTCGCGAGTTCCGCGGATGCTGTCGCGAGGAGCGCGGCCAGGTCGTCGAGCGTCCGGCCGTAGAGCTGGTAGCCGGAGATCAGGATGCCGCCGCCGTACGCGCCCGAGTAGAAGGTGGTCACGCCGGGCCGGAAGCCGGGATGCACCTCGGCCGATCCGGCCAGGACGCCCGCGCGAAACGTCTCGAGGTCGCCTGTCGACATGGTAGCGCGGCGGCCGGGGCCTGGTGGCCATCCACGACCTCGAGCCAACCGGCGTCATTGCTCGTCGTTACCCACCCCCGCGAATCGTGACGGGCGCGCGGTAGGTTTCTGATCCCACCGTCAGTCTGACTTCGTACGTCCCGACCGGGGCCAGACTGCCCCGACCACCGCCGCGGCCTCCGGCCGCCTCACCGCCGCCACCGGCCCCGCCACGGCCGCCACCACGCGCGCCTCGGCCGGCCTCGCCCGCGGCCGCCGCCGGCTCCGCACGCATGTCCCACACCACGCGCCGGAGCCCCGTGACGGCCGCGCGCAGACCGAGGTCGAGCGCACGCACGCGCGCGCCCGACGCGTCCACGATCTCGAGGGCGACCGACCCTTCAGCCCGCGGATTGACGTAGAAGTCGATGATCGCCCCTTCGGGCGGATTGGGCGCCGTGTAGTACGCCTGCCCCAGACTCGATCGCCCGCGATCGAAGCGCGGCATCTGAAGCGCCGGCCGTGGCGCGAAGATCGCCGCATCCTTCGCCATCACGTCCTCGGTAAGCCCTTCGAGGCCGCGGAGGGAATCCAGAATCCAGATGCCGCGCCCGTGCGTGCCAATGACGAGGTCGCGCTCGCGCGGGTGAATGACGATGTCGTGCACGGGCACCGTCGGCAGATTCTGCTTGAGCGACAGCCAGTTCCGCCCGTCGTCCAGCGTCGCGTAGATGCCGAGTTCCGCGCCGGCAAAGAGGAGCCCCGGCCGGACCGGATCCTCGGCCAGCGCGAACACCGGCGCGGCCGGCAGCGAGGCGCCGGCGCCCGCGGCAGACGCGCCGGCCAGGCTCGTCCAGGTGCGGCCGAGGTCCACGCTCTTCAGAACGTACGGCGTGAAGTCGTCGTCCTCATGAGCCGAGGCGGCCACGTATAACGTGCGATCGGCGTGCGCCGAGAAGAGCACGCGCCGGATCTGCGCGCGCTCGGGCACGCCGGGGAGCGCAGCCGTCCGGCCCCACGTCCTGCCGCCATCCTCGGTGATCTGAATCAGGCCATCGTCGGTTCCGACCGCGATGAGGCCGCGGACGCGCGGCGATTCGTGAATCCAGAGGAGCGTCCCGTAGTCGGAAATGCGGTAGCGCGGATCGATCGGAATCTGCCGCGTGAGGTCGGGGCTGACGGTCTCCCAGGTGGCGCCCTTGTCGCGGCTGCGGAACAGGAACTGCGCGCCGAAGTAGAGGGTGTTCGGGTCGTGCGGGGAGAGTCGAATGGGCGCGTTCCAGTTCCACCGGTAGGTCGTCCCCGACGGCGCCTGCGGCCGGATGTTCCGCCGCTCGCCGGTGAGGGGATTGAACCGCACGAGCGCGCCGTACTGCGCCTCGGTGTAGACGACCGACGGATCCGTGGGATCGATCTCGAACGAGAACCCGTCGCCGCCGGTCGTGACGTACCAGTCGTCGTTGACGATGCCGTCGGTGTGGCGGGTGGCGCTCGGACCGCAGAGCGAGTTGTTGTCCTGCGTGCCGCCGCAGACGTAGTAGAACGGCTCGCGCATGTCCACGCCAATCGCGTAGAACTGCGTCACCGCCATCTGCCCGTGGAACTGCCAGCTCGCGCCGCGGTCGCGGCTCTGGTAGATCCCGCCGTCGTTGCCGAGGAGCAGGTGATCGCGGTCCGCCGGATTGATCCAGAGGGCGTGGTGATCGACGTGCACGCCCCGGCCGACCAGACCCGTGCTGAAGTTCATGCCGCCGTCGTTCGACGAGAGGAGCTGCGTTTGCAGCACGTGCACCCGATCCGGGTCGGTCGGCTCGCAGCGGACCTGACCGTAGTACATCGAGGAGGCCGACATCGGACTGCGGCGCGCCCACGTCGTGCCGTAGTCGACCGAACGGAACACGCCGCCGTCCTGGCCTTCGACCACGGCGTAGACCGTGGACGGCCGGGAGCGGCAGACCGACAGCCCGATGCGGCCGACCGGCGATGTCGGCAGCCCGCCGTAGCTCTTCGACCACGTCGCGCCGGCGTCGTTGGATCGATAGATGCCGCCCTCGGCGCCGACGTTGACGAAGCTCCAGTCGCGGCGCTCCCGATGCCAGGCCGCGGCGTAGACGGTGTCGGGCCGCGACGGATCCAGCGCGACATCCACCACGCCGGCGCGCTCGCCCGGGTCGAGCACCTTCCGCCACGTGCCTCCCCCATCGGCCGTCTTCCACAACCCACGTTGCGCTTCCTTCTTCGGGTCGTTGTGCCACATCGACCCGACGACCGACACGTAGGCCACGTCCGGATTGGTCGGATGAACGACGATGCGGCCGGTGTGCTGGGAGTCCTCGAGACCCACGCGCCGCCAGGTGCGTCCCGCGTCGGTGCTCTTGTACACGCCGTCGCCGCGCGACGTGCTCCGCAGGTTGCGCATGTTCGGCTCGCCCGTCGCGACCCACACGACATCAGGGTTCGATTGCGAGACGGCGATGCCACCCAGCGAGACGCTGCCCTCTTTTTCGAAGACCGGCGCCCACGTCGTGCCCGCGTTGGTCGTCTTCCAGAGGCCGCTCGACGCGGTGGCCGCGTAGATCACCCGCGGGTCCCGCTCGACCACGGCGAAATCGACCATGCGCGTGCCCGTGACGGCCGGGCCGATGTTGCGCCACTCGAAATCGAAGCGGAGGTCCGACGCGTCGGACCGCGGAGCCTGCCGGGCGCCGCCCGAGGCGACCGTGGCCAGGACGAGCGGGAGCAACAGCCAGACGCGCACCGGACAGATGATAGCGAAGAGCACGAGTATTGCCGGATCAATAACCCGATCACCCGATCACTCCATAACCCGATACACTTCCCTGCCATGCTGCGCCTTCTTGCTCTCGCCCTCGTCTCCGCGGCCGTGGCCTTCGGTTCGGCGGGATCGGCGCAGCGAGCGGGCGGCGCCGACACGGCCTGGCGCCAGTGGGGCGGGCCGACGCGCGACTTCGTGGTGCGCGCCACCGGCCTCGCCGACTCGTGGCCGGCCGAAGGGCCGCGGGTCATCTGGACTCGCACGCTCGGCACCGGCCATTCGGGCATGGTCCTCGACGAGGGACGGCTGTTCACGATGTTCCGCACCGGCAACGGCCGCACGCGCCAGGGCCCGTGGGACGCGACCGAGAATGTCGTCGCCCTCGACGCGGCAACGGGTGAGACGGTCTGGGCGCACACCTACGCTTCAGCCCACGCCGATTTCAGCTACGGCGCCGGCCCGCACTCGACGCCGCTCGTCGTGGGCGATCGGCTCTTCACGATTGGCACGAACAAGCAGCTCTTCGCGCTGGACAAGCGGACCGGCCGCATCCTCTGGTCGCACGACCTCGTGCGGGAGTTCGGCGCGCCCGTGCTCCTCATCCGGCCGGTCGTGAAGGCCGGCTACGGCTGCAGTCCCCTGGCCTATCGCGACACGATCATCTGCTCGGTCGGCGGACCCGGCCAGTCCGTGATGGCGTTCCGGCAGGCGGACGGACACGTCGTGTGGAAGAGCGGCGACTTTCACACGTCCGAGGCGGCGCCGATTCTGATCTCCGTCGGCGGCCGCGATCAACTCGTCGTGTTCGGCGGCGGAACGATCAACGGCCTCGATCCCGTGACGGGTGACGTCCTCTGGTCGCATCCACACGACCCCGGCAACGACCTGAACATGAGCACACCCGTGTGGGCGGCGCCGCACAACCTGCTCCTCGTCTCGTCGGCCTACAAGACGGGCAGCCGGGCGATCCGCCTGACGCCGCGGTCCGACGGTCAGACGCAGGTGGACGAAGTCTGGTACGGCACGCGCACCCGCTTCATGTTCCTGAGCACCATCCGGATCGGCGACTACGTGTACGGCACGAGCGGCGATCTCGGCCCGTCGTTCCTGACCGCGATCGACGTCCGGACCGGCCAGATAGCGTGGCAGCATCGCGGCATCGGCCGCGCGAGCCTGGTCTACGCCGACGGCAAGGCGATCCTGCTCGAGGAAGACGGCGACCTCACGCTCGCCCGGCTGTCGCCCGAGGGCGTGACGGTTCTGGCCCAAAAGCCGAAGCTTTTCGACACGATGTCGTGGACGGCGCCAACGCTCGTGGGCACGACGCTCTACGCGCGCGACCGCGAGAAGATGGTCGCGCTCGATCTCGGCGCGCCCGGCGCCGCGGGCCAGGCGCCAATCCCGTCGGGTCCCGAGGTCATGCTGTCATCGGGCGCCAGCGGCGAGAGCGGGACCGCGGCCGGAGCGGCGCGCGCCGCCGGACCGGCGGGCGCCGATGCCCCGAGTCTCACCGGCACCTGGAAGCTCGACCGCGCCGCGAGCCGAATCGGCCAGCCGGCCGCGCCAGCCGGACTCGTGAAGACGGGGGCGCCCGACACCCTCCACATCACGCACGCGGCCAACGGGACCGTCGTCGTCGAAAGCCAGATCAACGAGAGTCAGGCGCGCGTCTACCGGCCGGGCGGCCGCACGACGTCGCCGCTGGTCCCGTCGGGCACGATCGCGATGTCCGCACGATGGGAAAACCGCGCCTTGACGGCCGAGGGCACGATCGAGGGCGCGCCCGGCCTGACGTCGCCCCTGGCGGTGAAAGAAACGCTGGCGATGGGCGCCGACGGCCGGCTGACGCTGACGATCGCGATCGGCACGGACACGAGCACGCTGGTGTACGGCAGGACCTCGACCGTGCCGCCCTGCACGGCGTGGCCGACGCCGTGCAAGTCGTAGGCGCCAGCAGCCCGAAGGGGGCTGTCGTCGAAGAGCCTTGACATGAAGAACATGAGGAACATGAAGACTTCACGTCCTTCATGTTCTTCATGTTCTTGATGGTGAAGGCTCTTGATCTTTGGCCGGAACCTACCGCGCGGAGAACATCTCGCGGAAGCGCGCCAGGATGCGGGCCGGATCCAGGTACGGCGTGAGTTGATTGCCGGGGAGCCACGACTCGCGCATGTAGCGGAGGTACAGGTCGTCGTCTCGATCGATCTCGGCAACGCGCTCGGCGAGCGCCTCGAGCGAGGGATAGTCGGCGGCGTGCAGAAAGCTCGTCGGATTGAAGTCGCGATGAACGAGCGGGTTGCCCCAGTAGATGGGCAGCGTGCCGGCGAGCATCGCGTGATAGAGCTTCTCGGTCGTGTAGCCGGGATACGACGCGTTCTCGAACGCGATCGAGAACTTGTAGGGCGACATGAACCGCACCTTGTGCCCCGGGTAGCCCGCCGCGTATCGCGACTCGGTCGGCGTCTGGAAGCCGCCGATCGGCGCCAGGTTCTGGCGGCAGCGCCCGGGCGCGTCCACGGGCTTGTACCGCGAGAGGACGTCGAAGAAGGTATTCCGCGGCTCGGCGTCGTTGTGAAAGACGAAGTTGCAGAAGCGCGTCTTGGCGGCGAGGACCTCGCCGGCGCGCGACGGATCCTTCAGGAGATCGCGCCCGGCGCCGAGCCGGACGTAGTTCGGCAGCCGGAAGTGGCGCCGGTGCTGAAGCTCCTCGTCGTAGTCGAAGGTCAGCGCCCAGTCGCACGTGGAGAAATCCGGCCGGACGTTTTCGCCGGTATAGAAGATCCTGACGGCGCGGCCGGACGGCAGGTCGCCCGGCGAGTCGCCAAACAGCACGAAGTCGGGATTCGGCGACGGGACGAACGCGAAGTGATCGAACAGGTACGGCAGGCCGCCGAAGAGGCCCTCGACCGTGAGGGCCGGCGACCAGAACCGGGCGAGCGCGATGCGGACCGTGTGCCGGGCCATGCCAGGCCGGCGCGTCAGCGGCGGACGCGCCCTACCGTACGACCCAGAGTTCCGTCTGCGGGCCGGCAAGGTAGCGCGGCGGCCCGGACTTCGGGATGATCATGTCTTCCTCGCGGAACATCGACACGAGCCGGCTGCCCCACTCGGGGACGGGCGTGCGCGTCCGGAACTCGAGCGAGAACCACTCGCCGCCCTTGATGGGCGTTCGCGGATGGACCCCGTACCGCTCCGGCCAGTCGAACGTCGTCCACGTGCCGGCATCGTGCACCCAGTAGCCCTGCACGTGTGAGTACACGAAGAGATCGAGGCCGGCCGCCTTGCCCGCCGCCTCGGATCGCGTCTTGATCTCGACGCCGGTGCGGCCCGGTACGACATCGGCGGCGTGGAGATCGGCGCCGCGCACCGAGTCGGCAAACGCCTGGACGAGGCCCGCCGGCGGCGCCGTTTCGCCAGTCCGGAGCACGTAGGCCATCTTCTGCTGGTCGGTGACGATGCCCGCGAGCCGGACGCCGAAGTCGACGTGCAGGAGATCGCCGCGTTCGATGACGGGATTCTGGGCGTCGTCCATCGACACGACCCTGCCGTCACCGAACCGCTGCAGATCCAGTCCTGCCGGAAAGTTGAACTCGAAGTTCTGCCGCTTGCGCTCGGCCGTGATCCAGTAGTGCACGTCCATGAGCGTGGTCCGGCCGGGCGTGATCACCTCGTTCGACATGGCCCGGCGGAGGATCTCGTACGTGGCGCGCGCCGCCTCTTCCTCGATCGCGTCCTCCTCGGGCGTGTGGATCGAGACGTAATCGACGAGGAGTGGCTCCGAGGACACGACGCGGGGCGCGAGCGGTCCGAGCGCGTCGAACAGGTACGCCTTGAGCTCGGCCGTCAGTCCGTCGCCCATGCTGATCGTGCGCGACTGGTTGATCGCGATCCGCCTCGGGTTGCGATCCTGCAGGTACTTGCGGAGGTGCGGCTTCAGTCCCTCCTCGCCGTACGCCTGGATCGCGCCGAAGAACGGCTTGAGGTGGTCGGAGAGGTGCGTGCCGATGACCGTCGTTTCGAGGCCGGCCTCGCCGCGCCGATCGAAGAAGAGGTAGGCGTTGCGGTGGCCGTACCAGCCGGTGACGCCATTCCCCCCGAACAGCTCGAGAACGGGGTCGGGCGCGTTCTCGCGGCTCATGATCACCCAGAGGTCTACGCCGTGCCGGCGCATGGCGGGCAGGAGGTGCTGCCGCATCTTGGCGGCCTTGACCGTCCACTCGCGCTCGGCGCGGGCCCGGACGGCCGCGGGCGTGAGCGCGTCGGCCCCCGCGCCGGCCGAGGATGACGGCGCCGGCGCGGGCGAGCAGGCCGCGAGAAGCGAACAGACGGCGAGCCAGAGGGCTGGTCGGTGACGCATAGGAGGATGATAGTGAAAAAGCGCGAATCAGCCGTGGCGGCGCCGGGCGCGAGCGCGCGCGGGCGTGAGGGCCGAGCCGGCGTCGAGGCCGAGCGTGCCTTCGAGCGCCTCGCGGGAGCGCCGGGCCGCGCGACCGACGAGCGTGCGGCACTCCCAGAGCACGCCGAGCGCGACGCCCACGACCACGGCGACCGCCGCCGCGGCAAACGCGATAGCCCACGGGCCTCCGAGATCGACCAGCCGGGCCGGCTCGACGGCTAAACTCGTCAGTGGATCCATGCCCCCCTCCGGGCGTCAGGTCCCCTGCGACGGCGGATGTACGCGCTACCTTACACCCAAAAACGACCTCGGAGGTCGTTTTACGTCTTTCGTAAAACGACCTCCGAGGTCGTTTTTATCGCTCCGCCAATGGCCAGGGCGATCCCGAACGCCAGCCATTCCCCGGCCGTCACGCTCGTCAGCATCCACCCGATGAGCCCGCACGCCAGCAGAATGACCAGACCCGGAACCGGCACTTTGAACGGCACGCCGCCGGCCCGCACATCGCGGCGGCGCAACTGCCAAGTGGCCAGGCACGAGAGCGCGTAGACCACGAGAATCGAGAGGTTCGCCAGGATCGCGAGCCGCTCGAACGTGCTCGTGACCGCCAGCACCAGCACAACCGCGCACTGCACGAGAATGGCGACCACGGGCGTGCGGTAGACGGGATGCGTCTGCGCGAAGACGGCGGGCAGCACGCGGTCGCGCCCGAACGCGAAGAGCGTCCGCGGCGTGACGAGCGTCATCGCGCCGACGTGGCCGAGCGTCGAGACCACGGCGCCGACGAGCAGCAGGTGCCGCGCCCATCCGCCTATCGCGAGACCCGCCGCGTCCGCCAGCGGCGCGGCCTTGGCATCGGCCAGCGCGGGCCCCATCACGCCCTGCGCGACGAACTGCAGCCCCGCATAGAGGAGCGTGATCACGACCATCGCCGCCAGAATCGCGCGCGGCACGTCCCGGGCCGGGTCGCGCACTTCGCCGCCCGGCACGAGCGCCGCCTCGATCCCGGCAAACACGAAGATCAGGAGCACGCTGCTCCGCGCGAGCGTCGCGAGGCTCGGCGGATCGGCCGCCACGAGGTTGGCCGAGTCGATGGCAAAGAGACCGCCGGCAATGAGTACGAGGAGGGGCAGGATCTTCGCGACCGTCAGGATCGTGTTGACGCGGGCGCCCCGCTCGACGCCCATGATGTTGATCGTCGCAAAGAACGCATAGACGACGAGGAGGACGGAGGCCGAGGCCGCGCGCGACGACAGCGCCGGCACGAGCGCGCCGAGGTTCGCCACCATGACGGTGGCCACTGCGGCCATCGCGAACGTGAGCAGCATCCAGAGAAGAAAGCCGGCGAGAAACCCCACCACCGGCCCGAACGCCACCTCGATGTACGCGTACGGCCCGCCCGTGAGCGACACGCGGCTCCCCGCCTCCGCCATGCAGAGCACGATGAGCCCCATCGCGACCGCGCACAGAAGGTACGCGATTGGCGCCGTGGGCCCGAGCGTGCCCGCCATGTCGGCCGGCAGCCGGAAAATACCGCCGCCAATCGTGACGTTGACGATGCTTGCGGCGAGCGCCACGACGCCAATCGAGCGGACGAGAGCGGACTCGGCACGCGGGCGCGCGGGTTCGGTCACGGGCGGACAGTAGCACGGGAACTGGAGAACTGGTGAGCTGGAGAGCGATAAGCTAGCCTGACTCATGCGCCGCCGAGCCCCGTACTACGGCTGGTTCGTCATGCTCGTCGCGGCCGCCGCGATGGTCGGGACGCTGCCGGGCCGGACCCAGGGCCTCGGGCTCATCACGGAGCCGCTCCTCGCCGACCTCGGCCTCGATCGCGTGACCTACGCGCAGCTTAATCTCTGGGCCACGTTGGCCGGCGCGGCGGGCGCCATCGGCGTCGGGCGACTCATCGACCGCGCGGGCAGCCGCGTCGCGCTGACGCTCGTCGCCCTGGCGCTCGGCCTCGTCGTCTGCGCGATGAGCCAGGCGGCGTCGTTCCTGGGCCTCGCGGCGGGCGTGACGCTCTCGCGCGCGCTCGGCCAAAGCGCGTTGTCGGTCGTGAGCCTCGCCATGGTGGGCCAGTGGTTCGTCCGGCGCATCAACACGGCCATGGCGGCCTACAGCGTCGTGATGAGCATCGGATTCATGGCGGCGTTTCCGGCCGTGGGCGCGCTCGTCCAGGCCTGGGGCTGGCGGCGGGCCTGGCTCGTGGTCGGCGTCGGACTTGCCCTCGGCCTGACCTCGCTGGCGTGGGGCATCGTGCGGGCGAGTCCTGAAAGCGTCGGCCTCGCGGCGGACGGGGGCCCGCGTGGCCGGCCGGGCACTGAACCGGCCGTCGCCACGCCGGCACGGACGGACGCCGCGGTCGAGTCGCCGGAGGTGGCGGGTGATCTGGCCGGCTATACCTGGACCGCGGCCCTCGGCACGCCGGCCTTCTGGGTCTTTGCCCTGGGCGCCGCGCTCTACGGCCTGGTCGCGTCGGGCATCGGGCTCTTCAACGAGTCGATCCTGGCCGAGCGCGGATTCGGGCCGAGCGTCTACTACAACAGCCTCGCCGTGACGGCGATGACCGCGCTCGCCGGCAACTTCGCCGGCGGCTGGCTCGCCGGCCGCGTGCGGCTCAGCGCGCTGATGGCCGCCGCGCTTGGCGTCCTGGCCGCGGGCCTCGTCATCCTGCCGCATCTTGCGCGCGTGGCCGACGTCGTGATCTGGGCCTCGCTCATGGGGCTTGGCGGCGGGCTCGTCATGGTGCTCTTCTTCAGCGTGTGGCCGCGGCTGTACGGGCGGCGGCATCTCGGCCGCATCCAGGGCATCGCCCAGGCGGTGACCGTGCTCGCCTCGGCCGTCGGGCCGCTCCTGCTCGCCTGGTGCGTCGATCGCACGGGCAGCTACGCCTGGATGTTCCGCATCCTCGCCGCCGTCGTCGCGGCCGCAGGGCTCGCCGCGTGGGCCACACCGCTGCCAGCGCCGTTTGCCGCGGCCGCGCCCGGCCGCCTGGACGCCGAGCCCGGTCGCGCGTGAAGGTGGCGCTCCTCCTCACGATCTGGGCGGCCCTCGTCGCGTTTGTCGCAGCCGAGGCCGCGCGCCGGCGTTCGCGCGAGACCGGCCTCCCACCGGCGCGTTGGTCGACATCTGCCGCCGCTATCGGCCTCGCGCTGCTCGTCGCGCATATCGCGATTGCGTTCGGGACGCGGCACGACTGGAGCCACGCGGCCGCCATGCGCGAGACCGCGCGCCAGACGCTCGACGTCTACGGCCTCGACTGGGGCGGCGGCGTCTTCGTGAACTACGCGTTCGCGCTCGCGTGGGCGATCGACACCTGGCGCTGGCACGTGAGTCCCGCCAGAGCGGCCGGACGATCGGCGGGCGCGACGTTGGCCCTGCGCGCCTTCTACGGCCTCGTGATCGCGAACGCTTCGGTCGTGTTCGTCCCGGCGCCCCGCCGGTGGATGGGCGTGGCGATCGTGGCGGCGCTCGGGTGGATCTGGCGCCCCGTGACTCGTCGCCCGGAACACCTGGTGTGACACGCGCGCCAGACCCGTCGCACGCCCAGCCGCCCTATTTGAAGCGCAGGCCGGCCTGGATCGCGAACGTTCGCGTCGTGAGCGTCTCGCCTTCGAAGGGATTCGCGACCGACCGCGCGATGTTACGCAGGCCCCAGGTGCCCCGCCCTTCGATAATGAGCCGGCCGAGCTCGAAGCCCGCGCCGGCCATGAACCCGACGTCGATGCCGGCCCAGTCGCGCACGACGCCGGCCTCGGGAGACGACTCGGCGATCTTCACGTCGAAGGCCGGACCGGTGACCGCGAACACTTTGATGCCTCCGCCCGCCGCGACGCGCACGAGCACCGGCACCTGCAGGTAGTACAGGCGCACGTCGCCGACGCCGTCGTTGCCGCCCTTCCGCAGGAGATTCAGCTCGCTCTGGAGTCCGACGGCGCGGTCGCGCCGGCTGCCGAAGAAGATGCCGGCCGTCCAGCCGTTGTGGCTGTCGAAGATGTCGGAGGTGCGGTCGAAGCTGAGCGACGAGTAGAGGAACCCGCCCTTCAGGCCTCCGCTCTGCGCGAAGGCCGGCGCGGGCAGGACACCACACAGAATGATGACGAGCGCGGTGACGGGACCAATCGAACGACGAACGGACATGGCACCCCTCCTTTGCGAGCCGGGGAGGGCCCTGCTGTTCTTTATGGACGCCGCGCCGGGCAGGTTGGTTGCTCTCGAGCCTCGGGGCGTCAGATCAGCTTGCGCACCAGGCTGCCGATGAGATCGGCGGCATGGTCGTACACGACGACCTTGACGGTCTTCACCGTGCCGTCGACCGGAATGCGCACCGTGCGCGAAATCACCTGGTTCTTGGCCATCATGACCTGATACTCGTCCTCGGCGAGCGTCACCGGGAAGCGCTCCCACGCCTGCCCGATCAGCTCGCCGGCGTCGCTGAAGCAGAGAACGGTCAGGTCGAGCGAGGCGCTGCGGCGGTTGGTGCCCCGGCCGAAGGCGAGCCGCGACGGGTCGATCCGGACCTCGACGACCGCGTCGCGCGTCCGGCCGACGCGCTCGATTCTCACGTCGGCCTGCAGCCGGATGTCGCGAATCTCCTGGTTGAAGCCGAGGGCCGCGGCCAGACGCGAGTTGGTCAGGATCTCGCGCTGGTCCATCGCGAGCGGCCCCTGCCGGCCGTAGTAACCGCGCCGGTGGAGCACGGTCACGTTGGGCCGCGTCACGCGCACCTCAATCTTGCGGAACTGGCCGGTCCAATTGGGATTGGTCGGGTAGTAGCCGAGCAGGTACTGGAAGCGCGTGGCCTGGTTGAGGCGCTGCGTCGCCGTTTCCGCGTAGTCGTAGATGGACGACTGGCCGCCCGTGAGATCGGAGACGTGGCGCAGCATGCGGACCGCGAAGTAGGGCGTGAGGTTGGTCGGCGCCTTCGAGAGATTGGGCGGGGGCAGCCCGCCCGTCTGAATGGTGTCGATGGCGACGCGCGCGTCGCTCGCGAACGCCCCGAGGCCCGTCTCGGTTTCCATCCGCGGGAAAAAGGCGCCGTGCTCGGTCACATAGATCAGATGCTTCTCGCCCTCGATGCGACGCAGGTAGTCGATGCCCGTGTAGAGGTTCTGCAGGTCCTGCATCGCGCGGGCGTTCTGTTCGATGTACTCGTCGAACGTGCCGCCGAGGAGCTCGGCCACGGCCATGTCCACGCCGGCGACGGCGCCCGCGCCGGCCGCGCCCTCGCGGTTGCGGAGTTCCTCCGCCCGCTTCAGCGCCTCCGCCATCCGCTGCGCCTCGTCCTGCGCGCGCCTGGTATCGGCCGCCGACGTCGGCGCGAGCGTGCGGGCCGAGGCGCCCGGCACGTCGAAGACGGTGTTGATGTCGATCTGGATCTGGCGCGGGATCTGGCCCACGCCGTAGACGGCGCCGAGCCCGCCGAACTGCATGGCCAGCGCGTGCTCGATGCCCGCGTGCCGGCTCCTGAAGCGCTCGAGGACGAGCGCCACCTGCTCGTGATCGGTCGTGAACGCCGTGGCGCGGTTCCACGCCATCACCGCCACCAGGTCCTGCGGCAGCAGGCGCTGGCGCACGAACCGGATCAGGGCGTCCACGCCCTTCGACGGCTCCTGCAGCCGGCCCCGGCCGAGCATGATGAGAAAGATGCGCTGGCTCTGCGGCGTGAAGCCGATAGGTTCGGGCGCGCTCCGGCGGGGTCCGGACGCGGGCGCGTCGGCCGGCTCGAACGTCTGCTTCGAGAAGTGCTGAATCTGCTGGGCGCGGCCGTCCTCGAAGATGGCGAAGTCACCCGGACCGAGATCGGTCACGGGCCGGTGATTCCGGTCCAGCACGCGCACGTCGATGGGCACGAGGGCGATACGGGCCGTAAAGACGGGCTGTTGGGGCGGTGTCTGGGATTGCCGTGCACCGGGCAGCGCGGCAAGGACCGCAACGAGAGTGAGGGCGACGGGCAAGCGTGGAGGGGTCATGCGTCGGTCCTCGGTCCTCGGTCCTCGGTCCTGGGTCCTGGGTCCTGGGTCCTGCGGTCGGCGCTACTCGCGCGCGAAGCGCAGCTTCACGCCGCGCTGGCTACTGAGCTGCCCGACGAGACGGAAGCGGTACGGCTTGGTCACCTGCACGATGACGTTGACGCGGCTCCGGCCACGAGGCTGCACGCTGACGACGAGGCCCTCGGCCCTGGCGGTTCGATTGGGGCGCATGGGGTGATGGTAGCACCGGGGTGGACTGGGCACGCTCATTCGCCCGGCCTTGCCCGGGAGACTCACTTGAGCCGCCGCGTCGGGAACCCTCGAAACCTGGCGAAGTCGCGATCGTCCGTCACGAGACCGCCGACGCCGGACTCCCGGCAGAGCGCGACGATCTGGGCGTCGAACACCATGTTTCCTGTGGCGTCGGCTTCGTCAACGGCGCGGAGCAGCAGGTCCGGATACGCGTCGCCGGGGATGAGCACGCGCACGGTCGGGGATTGCAGGACACGTCCGAGCGCCTCGCACGCCTCGGACGCCGCAAAGGGCGGGTCGAAGATGTGCTTGGGCAGCTCAGGCCGGTGCGCATACACCAGCACTTTGGCGTCGACCGCGATCACGACCGCCCATCCATCCGCTCGTAGAGGGAGTCCCGATCGGCCAAGTCAACGCCGGACCGGACCCGGCCCTTCTTGAGGACGAGGTGCAGGCGAAAGGGCCGGCCCTTCGCGCGCGGCGCCGGCGCCAGATAGACCCGGAGCGCCCGCTCGATCACGCGCGTCAGCGGCTCACCGTCGTCCACGGCTCGTTTCTTCGCCGCCCTGAGCAGGCGGTCGTCGATGTCCAGGGTCGTGCGCATGCATGAATGCGTATCTCCGAGGCAGATTGCTGTCAACGGGACGATGCGCCTGGCGACCCGGAGCCGCGTGCGCCTTTTGCCCACGTCTCCGGAATGGACCCCGTTGGAGGTGGAGGCGCGAGGAGGGCGGCGACAGGCTCAAGGAGCGCACGGCGCCGCCGGCTGCAGCGGGGAGAGGAAGTGGAGGCGCCGCCCGGAATTGAACCGGGGATGGAGGTTTTGCAGACCTCTGCCTTACCGCTTGGCGACGGCGCCGAAAAGGTCCTCGGTCCTCCGTCCTGGGTCCGGCGGTCCTCCGCGCCGCGAACGACTCGGCGCGCAGCCGGAGGTCAGAGGCAACCTATGCATGCTACGGCGGGACAAGAGCCGGCGTCAAAGCCGGCGCCCTGACAGCCGGAAGGCGATCTCCGCGCGGGCCTGGTTTTGATCGCCGCCGGTCCTTGTGTAGACTCAAAGCTCGGCAGGGGCGGGAATAACTCAGTGGTAGAGTGCGACCTTGCCAAGGTCGAAGTCGCGGGTTCGAATCCCGTTTCCCGCTCCAATCTTTGATCCGGGGACTTCGTCCCCGGACCCCTGACACGCGCACTCGCGGGGACCCCTTGATCCCCGCTCCGTGCGCGTGGCTCGCTCGCTTCCGCTCGCTCATCGCAGAACTTCGTCCCCGGACCCCTGACACGCGCACGCGCGGGGACCCCTTGATCCCCGCTCCGTGCGCGTGGCTCGCTCGCTTCCGCTCGGTCGCTCGTCCGCGGGACTTCGTCCCCGGACCCCTGACACGCGCACGCGCGGGGACCGACCTCGATCAATCGGCGGGGCCCCCGGCACCCCGCCTGGCGGCCTCCACTTCGCTCGCGCGCCGCC
>Ga0187892_10000953_pt1 | contig 71175 bp, 67 predicted proteins | sample MA1701073metaG_FD_139345 | JGI IMG/M metagenome (GOLD analysis project Ga0187892, IMG submission 139345) | Bio-ooze microbial communities from a basaltic lava cave in the Kipuka Kanohina Cave System on the Island of Hawaii, USA - MA170107-3 metaG ...
AACAGCGTCCGGCCGAATCCGGATGGCACCAAGGTGGGCGGGCACCAGGCGTCCTCGTCGTCGGTGGTGGGGCTGATGACCGCGCTCTACTTTCACGCGCTGCGGCCCGGCGACATCGTGGCCACCAAGGCGCACGCCTCCCCGGTGCTCTACGCGATCGAGTACCTGCGAGGCCGGCTCATCGCCGAGCAGCTCCGCGGCCTGCGCAGCTTCGGCGGGCTCCAGGCGTACCCGAGCCGGCGCAAGAATCCCGAGATCATCGATCTCTCGACCGGCTCGATGGGTCTCGGCGCAGTGAGCGCCGCCTTCGGAGCGCTCGCGGCGCGGTACGTGAGCCAGCACGGCGGCGACGCGATGCCGAAGCGCTTCATCGCGGTGCTGGGCGACGCGGAGCTGGACGAGGGCAACGTGTGGGAGGCCTTGCTCGAGGAGGCGGTGCGCGAGCTCGACAACCTCCTCTGGATCGTGGACCTCAATCGCCAGAGCCTCGACCGCATCGCGCCCGACGCGCGCCGCGGCCAGCTCCGCGACTGGTTCCGCGGCGCCGGCTGGCACGTGATCGAGCTGCGCTGGGGCGAGCACCTGCGCGCGCTCCTCGCCCGCCCCGGCGGCGAGCGGCTGCGCGCGCGGCTCGAGGGCCTGGGCAACGCGGAGTACCAGTCGCTGCTGCGCCTGCCGCCGGGCGGCGCGCGCAAGGTCCTGACCGCCACGCCCGCGGGCGAGGCGGATCGCGCGGTGGACCGGCTACTGGGCGAGATCGCGGATGAAGCGCTCGGCTCGCTCGTGGCCGACGTCGGCGGCCACGATCTCCCGTCGATCCTCGAGGCGCTCGAGGAGGCGGGCCGGCCTCGGACCGGGCCCTGCGTCATCCTGGCCGACACCATCAAGGGCTGGGGCTATCCCTTCGGCGGCGATCCCATGAACCACAGCGCGCTGCTCACCCAGGGCCAGCTCGACGAGCTGCGCGCCTCGCTCGGCGTGGCGCCGGGGGAGGAATGGGCCGGCTTCCCGCCGGGCAGCGCGGAAGCGGAGCTGATCCGCCGCGCGCCCGCCCCCTATGCGCCGCCGCGTCGCCGCGACGAGGCACCGGAAGTGCCCGAGTCGCTCGACGAGACGTACCCGCCGCAGAGCTCGACGCAGGAGGCCTTCGGCCGCGTGCTCGGCCGCCTCAGCCGGCTGCCCGTCGGCGATCGCGTGGTGACGCTCTCCGCCGACGTGTCGGTGACCACGCACCTCGCCGGCTGGATCAACCGCAAAGGCGTCTACTTCCCGCGCGCCAAGCCCGGCTTCACCGCGGACGGCCCGCAGGTGGTCCAGTGGAAGGAGTCGCCCGAGGGCCAGCACATAGAGCTCGGCATAGCCGAGCACAACCTGTTTCTCGCGCTGGGCGCCTTCGGTCTCACGGCGGAGCTGTCCGGCAGGACGCTCCTGCCCATCGGGACGCTCTACGATCCGTTCGTCAGCCGCGGCCTCGACGCGCTCTACCACGCGCTCTACGCGGGCGGGCGCTTCATCGTGGCGGCCACCCCGTCGGGGGTGAGCCTCTCGCCCGAGGGCGGCGCGCACCAGTCCGTGATCACGCCGGGCATCGGCGTCGCGCTGCCCGCCATCACCTACTACGAGCCCACCTTCGCGCGAGAGGTGGAGTGGATCCTGCTCGACGCCCTCCACCGATTGATGAACCGTGAAGAAGTCGCGGAGAGCCTCTACCTGCGCCTCTCCACGAAGCCGATCGAGCAGTCGCTCGCGGCCGCGCCGTCGCCCGGCTATCGAGACGCCGTCCTGCGCGGGGGCTACCGGCTGCTCGACGCGCGGCAGCAGCCCGGCTACGACGCCGACGGGAACGCCGTGCACATCTTTGCGGCAGGGGTGATGGTGCCGGAAGCGGTGGCGGCGAGCCGGACTCTCGCCGCCCAGGGGATCGGCGCCAGCGTCTTCGTGGTGACCAGCCCGGATCTGCTCCACCGCGGTCTGCGGAGCCCGCGCCCGTACCTGCTCGATCTGGTGACCGCGGACGAGGAGGGCGTGCCGGTGGTCTCGGTGCTCGACGGACACTCTCACACCCTGGCGTTCCTCGGCGGCGCGCTCGGCGCCCCGCAGATCCCGCTCGGGGTGGACCACTTCGGCCAGTCGGGTGCCCGCGGCGATCTCTACCGCCACTACGGCGTCGACCCCCTCGCGATCGCGCATGCCGCGCAGCGGTTGCTTGCCCGGGGGCCGGCGCTAGGGTAGCATCGCCATACTTCTGCATCGCCTCGCGCTCCAAGGAGGAGCCCTCCATGGTCGACAATCGCGTCAAGAGCCTCATCGAGCAGCTCGACGCCGGCCAGATCGCCCGCCGCGAGTTCCTCCGCAAGGCGGCGGTCATCACGGGCGGCACCGCGGCGGGACTCCACGCCCTCCGGTCGATGGCCCACGCCCAGTCCAAGACCAAGCTGCGGCTCTGGCTCTTCAAGAGCTTCGTCACCGCGGGCAACGACGTGCTCGCCAAGCAGGTCGAGGCGTGGGGCAAGGAGAAGAACGTCGACGTCGAGATGGACTGGGCCACCTTCGGTGACCGCGAGCAGAAGTTCGTGGCCGCTATCGAGGCCGGCAACCCGCCCGACATGGCCGAGATGAACTACCAGGGGCCGCTACGCTACAAGGCCGCCCTCCGCGACGTCTCCCCGGTGGCCAAGGACATCGCGGGCGCGCGTGGCGGGCTCCTGCCCCACGCCGAGCGCTACGTCCAGATCGGTGGTCAGCACTTCGCGGTCGCCCGGCAGACGTGGCCCGGAGGATTCTTCGTCCGGAAAGATCTCCTGGACGCCAAGGGGATCAAGCTGCCCAAGGTCTACGACCCTGACGTGATCGAGATGGCCAAGAAGACCCAGGATCCGGCCAAGGACCTCTGGGGCTTCGGCCAGACCCTGAACCGGTCCGACGACGGCGCCGGCTTCATGCAGAACATCCTGTGGAACTACGGCGGCAGCGTCTGGGACAAGGACGGCAAGCCGGCCCTCGCGACAAGCTATCTGAAGCAGAATCTCGAGGCGCTCCAGTTCGCAGTGGACAGTATCCAGAAGCACAAGATCCAACCGCCCGGCGTGATGAGCTGGACCGACGTCCACAACAACGAGGCCTACCTGGCCGGCAAGCTGGTGAGCACCAACAACGGCGCCAGCCTCTACTACGCCATGGTGGCCAAGAACCATCCCCTGGCCGAGAAGACCCTGGTGATCCAGACCCCAGGCGGGCCGGCCGGCTCCTTCGTGGCCGCCGGCTGTTACAACTGGGGCATCTTCAAGGCCTCCAAGCACGCCGCCCTCTGCGAGGATCTGATCCGCTGGGTCGAGGACGAGAAGCGCTTCGAGGAGTACATGAAGGTCTCCATCGGTCAGGCCGGGCCCGTGTACAAGTCCCGGGTGGATCACCCGTACTGGAAGAGCGACCAGAATTTCCAGGGCATGCTGCAGAACGTCCTGCGCGGCGTGTGGCCGGGCTACCCGGGGCCGATCACGCCGGCCGCCATCGAGGTGCAGGCGCAGTACATCCTGTGCGACATGGCCGGGCGCGTGGTGGTCGCCGGGCTCTCGCCGGAGGCCGCCCTCAAGGAAGCCCACAAGCGGATCGAGGACATTCACAGGATCCGCAGCCGGGCCTAGAGCGCGCCGATGGCGACGACCGTCCCCTCGCCCTCGCCGCTCCCCTCGCGGGAGCGGGTCGGGGTGGGGGGCGACTTTCCCGCCAAGGCGGCGCTGGGGGCGCGGCCGCATTCGATCGCCGTCGAGCTCAGGCGGATGCTCGGGGCCGACTGGCGGCTCGGCCATCTCTTCATCCTGCCGATGGCGGTGCTGGTGCTGGCCCTCGTCGCCTACCCGTTCTGCTACGCGATCTACCTCAGCCTGACCCAGAAGTACGTCGGCGTACCGCCGGTCTTCGTCGGCTTCGAGAACTACGTCCGGCTCGCCTCCGACGGCTTCTTCCAGCGCGCGGTGGCGAACTCCCTGGTCTTCACGATCGGCTCGGTCGTCTTCAAGCTCTTCCTCGGTATGGTCATGGCGCTGGTCCTGACCTCGGGGATCCGCTTTCGCAGCCTCTTCACCGGCATCCTGCTGATTCCCTGGGTGGCCCCGACGGTGGTCAGCGCGCTGAACTTCCTGTGGATCTACGACGGCAGCTTGGGGGTGCTGAACTACCTCCTGGTCAAGGTCCTTCGCATCCTTCCCCAGGGGGTGGGATGGCTCAGCGAGCCGGGCACGGCCATGGCCTCCGTGATCTTCGTGAACATCTGGCGGGGCTTCCCCTTCTTCGGCATCTCGTTTCTGGCCGGCATGAAGGCGGTCCCCGCTGAGCTGTACGAGGCCGCCGCGGTGGACGGGGCCTCCGTGGTGCAGCGTTTCCGCCACGTCACCCTGCCGGGGATCCGGAACATCGTCATCATCGTCATCCTGCTCTCCACCATCTGGACCTTCAACGACTTCGCCATCGTCTACATCCTGACCAAGGGGGGGCCCGGCGGCGCCACGCAGGTGCTGCCCGTCTTCGCCTACGAGATGGCGTTCGGGGCTCAGCGGCTCGGCGAGGCCATCGCGGTGGCGCTGTACATGCTGCCCCCGCTGGCGTTCCTGATCATCGTGCTGGCTCGGTACATGCGGAAGGGCCGCGCCCGGTAACCGCAGGCGCGATGACCAAGACGCCATGACCAAGACGCCATGACCAAGACGACCGTGGGCCGGCTACAGCTCGGATTCTCCTACGGGATCCTCGGGGTGCTGCTCCTGATGGTGCTCTTCCCGTTCTACTGGATGACGATCACCTCGCTGAAGAGCGAGGACCAGATGCGGAGCCTCGTCTCCATGTTCTGGCCCTCTCCGGTCGTGTTCGAGAACTACGACCAGCTCCTCCGCAAGACCGACTTCACCAGCTGGTTCGCCAACAGCGCCATCGTGGCGGTGTCGAGCACGCTGCTGGCGACGGCCGTCGGCACGATCGGCGCCTACGCGCTCGCCCGGCTCCGCTTCCGGGGGCGCGCGTTCATGTCGAGCGCGACGCTGATCACCTACCTGGTGCCGCCCTCCATCCTGTTCATCCCGCTGTACGCCCAGATCCGGACCCTGGGGCTCTCGGACAGCCTGGCCGGGCTGATCGCGGCCTACCCGTCCTTCACGGTGCCCTTCGTGACGTGGCTCCTGATGGGCTACTTCGAGTCCATCCCGGTGGAGCTGGAAGAGTCCGCGATGATCGACGGGGCCACCCGCTTCGGGGCCTTTCGCCGGATCATCCTCCCCCTCGCGGCGCCGGGCGTGCTGGCCGCGGCGCTCTATGCCTTCACCCAGGCCTGGAACGAGTTCCTGTACGCGCTCGTCTTCATCACGGACGTGAGGCAGCGCACCCTGCCGGTCGGGCTCTCCAGCTTCATCACCGGGGACGTCTACGGCTGGGGGTACCTCATGGCCGGCGCGGTGCTCACGACGGTGCCGGTCATCGTCGTCTACATCTATCTGCAGAAGTACATGGTCGAAGGCCTCACCGCCGGCAGCGTCAAGGGCTAGCCCCCATTCACCCTCTCCCCTTCGGTGAGGGTGAGGGGTCCTCTGCTACACTCGCAATCCCAACATCCCGATCCATCTCGCGGTCGCGATCTTCCTCGCCTTCGCGGTCTTCCCGGCCTTCCGCTCATCTTCGCGGCAGCGGGTGCCGGTGAGCGACTGGCTGCTGGCGGTGGTGGGCGCGTTCAGCGCCTCTTACCTGTACCTCTTCTACGCCGAGCTCGCCCAGCGGCCCGGCACGCCGACGCGCCTCGACCTGGTGGTGGGGAGAGTCGATCGAAGGGGACGACGTACGCAAGCTCGTCGCCCTGCCGATGGGCCCGGGCCAGGACGGGCGCGAGCGGATCCGCAGCGCCGGGGTGACCCTCGCCCAGGGCGAGAAGATCCAGATCGCGAACGTGAAGTTCGGCAGCCCGGCCCGCAAGCTCGGCGTGAGCCAGGGCTACACGATCGAGGAGATCAAGCTGCCGAACCCCAGACGCCCGGCGCCCTATTGGGGCCTCATTCCAGCCGCGCTCGTCGCGCTCCTCGTCTGGGCCTCACAGGGCTGGCGTCGCCGGCGCGCCGCACTGGCGCCTGGCGCACCGCCGACTCGATCAGCGCCTCCAGCATGAAGCGGGCCACGGCCTCCACCTCGCGATAGCTCGCCCCCCAGATGTCGCGCAGCACCACGTACGACTCGATCCCGTAGACCAGCGACAGCGCCTTCAGCAACCGGTCGTAGGCCTCCGGCCCGAGGGTGGAGGCCAGCGGGGCGGCGGCCCGGTGCAGCATGTAGCGGCGGTGGCCGCGCCGGTAGGGCTCTTCCTCCAGGATCCCCATCCGCTCGAGCGACTCGTGCTCGAGGGCCAGGTGCAGGGCCGCGCGCATGTGCGGCTCGAAGCGCTTGAAGAGCGGGAAGGTCTTGTCGAAGAGCTCGCGCACGCGCACCAGCCCGTCGGCGGCGGTGGGCTCGAAGCGCCGCACCGGGGCCAGGCTCTCCGCGACCACCGCGCTCACGAGCTTGCTCCGGCTCGGGAAGTAGCGGTACGCGGTGGCGCGCGAGACCCGCGCCTTCACCGCCAGCTCCGGGACCGAGGGAATGCGCCCGCGCCGTACGAGGGTCATCGCGTGGCCGAGCAGCAGCCGGTAGGTGCGCGCCTGCGGGCCGGTGGGGCCGGTGTCGGGCGGGGGCGGCGTCCTCACGGCTCGCTACTGTGAGCGCGGAAATGGCGGTTGACAAGAGGGCCGGGCGTTTTCTAGTATGGCCCACCCGCGTGAGACAGGTGTCTCATCGCTCAGGCAGGAGGCGGCATGACCAGCGTTCTGTTCACGAACGTCCGGATCTTCGACGGGACCGGCGCCTTGCCGTATCCGGGCGAGGTCCTCATCCAGGGTAACCGCATCTCCCGCATCTCGCGCGGGGCCCGGGCCCTGCCCACCGCGGGGGTCACCACCGTGGACGGGGCCGGCGCCACCCTCATGCCGGGCCTGGTGGAGGCGCACACCCACTTCTCCTGGAACGACCAGCCCGGCCTCAGCGAGATCCAGCGCATGCCCACCGAGGAGCACATCCTCTGGTGCGCCCACATCGCCAAGCGCTACCTCGACATGGGCTTCACCTCCTGCATCGGCGCGGCCACCGCCAAGCCCCGCCTCGACGTGGTGATCCGCGACGCCATCGCGTCGGGTCAGATCCCGGGGCCGCGCTACCTGGCGGCCAGCCAGGAGATCACGGTGCCCGGCGGCCTGGGCGACGAGACGCTGCCGCACCTGCCGTATCCCGAGTTCAGCTTCGGGGCCATCGTCAACGGCCCCGAGGAGATGCGGAAGACGGTGCGCATGTTCCTCAAGTACGGGGTGGACACCGTCAAGCTGAATCTCTCCGGGGAGTACATCGCGGGCATCCCGGCCGAGTTCACCCCGATGACCGAGGAGGAGATCGCGGTCGCGGTGAAGGAGGCCCACGTGCGGGGCAAGCGGGTCTCCGCCCACGCGCGGTCGGCGGAGGCGGTGAAGCAGTGCGTGCGCCACGGCATCGAGATCATCTACCACGCGAGCTTCGCCGACGAGGAAGCCCTCGACATGCTGGAGGCGAAGAAGGACCATCACTTCGTCGCCCCGGGCATCGCCTGGCTCATCAATACCTCGTTCAACGCGGCGCCGTGGGGCATCTCGCCCGAGTCCGCGAAGCAGATGGGCTACCACCGCGAGCTCGAGGTCGCGTGCGAGACGCTCAAGAAGATGCACCGGCGCGGCATCCGCATCCTGCCCGGCGGGGACTACGGCTTCGCCTGGATCAAGCACGGCACCAACGCGAAGGACCTCGAGTACTTCGTCAAGTACCTCGGGTTCACCCCGATGGAGTCGCTGCTGGCTGCGACCAAGCTCGGGGGCCAGATCATGATGCGGGGCGACGAGCTCGGCCAGATCAAGGAAGGGCATCTCGCCGACCTGGTGCTGGTGGACGGCGATCCGCTGGCCAGCATCGCGGTGCTGCAGGACGGGGCGCGGCTGCTCGGCGTCATGAAGGACGGTGTGTTCCACAAGGATCCGCAGAAAGGGCCGGCGCGCGGGCGCTTCAGCCGGCCCGCAGCGTGAGGACGGGCCGGGATCCCGCGTGACCACGCAGTTCGTCGAGCGCATGGCCGTCGAGACCGATGGCACCGGCGAGGCCGTGCTCATGATCCACGGCCTCGGCGGGACCTCCAACGTGTGGACCCCGGTGCTGCCCGCGATGGATCACCATCGGACGATCCGACCGGACCTGCCCGGCTCTGGCCGGTCGCATCGGGTGGAGGGACCGCTCTCGATCGACCGCTTCGTGCAGGCGATGCAGCGCGTGTGCGCGGCGCTCGGCCTGGAGCGCGTGCACGTGGCCGCCCATTCGCTCGGCACCATCGTGGCCTTTCACCTGGCGGTGGCCGCGCCGCGGCTGGTGCGGAGCCTCGCGCTCTTCGGCCCGCTGCTGTGCCCGCCGGACACCGCGCGGCCGGCCATCCGTGCGCGGGGGGAGAAGGCGCGCGCGGAAGGGGAAGCGGGCATGCAGGCCATCGCGGACGCCCTGGTGCAGGGGGCGATCTCGACCGAGACGCGGACCCGCCGACCGGTGGCGGTGGCGGCGGTGCGGGAGCTGGTGATGCGCCAGTGCCCGGACGGCTACGCCCGCTCCTGCGAAGCGCTGGCGGAGGCCCGGGCGGCCGAGGTGGGCGGCATCGAGTGCCCCACCCTGCTGGTCACCGGCGACGAGGACGCGATCGCCCCCGCCCAGGCGGTGCGGCAGATCGGCGAGCGCATCCGCGGGGCCCGGGTGACGGTGCTGCCGCGCTGCGGGCACTGGACCATGGTCGAGAAGCATGAAGAGTGCGACGACCTGCTACGGCGATTCTACTCTCAGCGTATGTAGCGGGGCCTGCCAAGGAGAGCGACCGATGACGACGAGCGTGCTGTTCACCAACGTCCGCATGATCGACGGCACCGGCGCCCAGCCGTATCCCGGCGAGGTGCTCGTCCAGGGCAACCGGATCTCGCGGGTGGGTCGGGGCCCGCGCTCGCTGCCCACCGCCGGCGTCACCGTCATCGACGGGGCCGGCGCCACCCTCATGCCGGGCATGGTCGAGGCGCATACCCACTTCTCCTGGAACGACGCGGCCAATCTCTCCGATCTGCAGCGCCTGCCGCTGGAGGAGCACGTGCTCTGGTCGGCCAGCGTGGCCAAGCGTTATCTCGAGGCCGGCTGGACCTCCTGCGTGGGGGCGGCCTGCGCCAAGCCGCGGCTCGACGTGGTCACCCGCAACGCCATCAACCAGGGGCTCATCCCGGGGCCGCGCTATCTGGCGGCCAGCCAGGAGATCACGGTGGTGGGCGGGCTCGGTGACGAGACGCTGCCGCACCTGCCGTTTCCCGAGTTCAGCTTCGGGGTGGCGGTGACCGGGCCGGAGGAGATGCGGAAAGCGGTGCGGATGTTCCTGAAGTACGGGGTGGACTCCATCAAGCTCAACCTCTCGGGCGACAACTTCATGCCCTCCGCGCCGGCCGGCACCACCTGGATGAGCGACGAGGAGGTCGCGATCGCGGTGAAGGAGACGAAGATGCGGGGCAAGCGCGTCGCGGCCCACGCGCGCTCCGGCGAGTCCATCAAGCAGTGCGTGCGCCACGGCATCGAGATCATCTACCACGCGAGCTTCGCCGACGAGGAGGCGCTCGACATGCTCGAGGCCAACCGGGACAAGCACTTCGTGGCTCCCGGCATCGGCATCCTGGTCGCCATGCTCGACCACGCGGCGCCCTGGGGCATCACCCGCCAGAAGGCGATCGAGATGGGCTACGAGATCGAGCTGGCCGCCGCCGCCGAGTCGCTCCGGAAGATGCACAAGCGCGGCATCCGCGTGCTCCCGGGCGGCGACTACGGCTTCGCCTTCACGCCCCACTGCCAGAACGCGAAGGATCTGGAGTACTTCGTGAAGTACGTCGGGATGACCCCGATGGAGGCGCTGCTGTCGGTCACCCGCTACGGCGGCGAGATCATGATGATGGGCGGCGAGCTGGGGCAGCTCAAGGACGGCTACCTCGCCGACCTCCTGCTGGTGGACGGCGATCCGCTCTCGAACCTGGCGATCCTCCGCGATCCGGCCAAGCTGCTCGCGGTCATGAAGGACGGCGTCTTCTACAAGGAGCCCGAGATCCGCTCGGCGCAGACGCGCTGGGGCCGCTCGGTGGCCTGACCGGCGCGTGTCACCCTTCTGGCGGTGGTTCTGGGTTCTGGTGGTCGGCCTCCCGGCCGTCGCGTTCACGGTCTGGGGGCTCGCCGACAACGCCAAGCTCTTCCTCAGCACCGCCCTGAACGGGCTCACCCTCGCCGCGCTCTACTTCCTGGTGGCGAGCGGCTTCACCCTGGTCTTCGGCCTCATGCGCAACGTCAACCTGGCCCACGGCTCGCTCTACCTGCTGGGCGCCTACGTGGGCTACGAGGTCGGGGAGCAGACCGGCTCGTGGCTGGTGGCGGTGGCCGCGGGCTTCGCGAGCGCGGCTCTCTTCGGCCTGGTGCTGCAGGTGGCGGTGTTCCGCTTCATGCACGGCGAGGACATGCGCCAGACCATGGTGACCATCGGGCTCTCCATCATGATGGCGGACATCCTGCTCTGGATGTTCGGTGGCGAGATCTACCAGTTCGACCCGCCCCGCGTGATCTTCGGCCGCACGCCCCTGCCGATCGTGGAAGTCTACCCGACCTACCGGCTCGTCCTGCTCGCGATGTCGGCGGCCATCGGGGTGCTCCTCTGGTGGTTCCTCAACCGCACCCGCGTGGGGATGATGATCCGCGCCGGGGTGGACGACCGGGGGATGCTGGCCGCCTCCGGCGTCAACGTGCAGTTCGTCTTCGCGGTCACCTTCGCGATCGGCGCGGGCCTGGCCGGCTTCGCGGGGGTGGTCGGCGGGACCGCGCTCTCGATCGCCCCGGGCGAGGACACCCGCTACCAGCTCGCCTCGCTCGTGGTGGTCATCGTGGGCGGGATGGGAAGCGTGGTCGGCGCGGCGATCGGGGCGATTCTCATCGGGGTGGCGGAGCAGTTCGGGCTGGCCTACGCGCCGACGTACAGCGTGGTGTTCACCTTCGTGATCATGGCGCTCGTGCTCGCCTTCCGGCCCCAGGGCATCCTCGGGAGGCGGGCGTGAGCGCGGCCGAGTGGCGGAAGGCGATGAACGCGGGGGCGGGGCGGTACGCGTGGACGGGTGGGGCGCGGGGGCGCATCGCGGCGCGGCCGGTAGACCGCCCCTCACCCCGGCCCTCTCCCTTGAGGGGAGAGGGGGAAGTCGCGACGGCGTGGACGCAGTGGGTGTGGCGGCGGGTGGGGGCTCGCCACGTGCTGGTACTGCTGGCGGTGCTGGTCTATCCGTGGGTGGCCACGCCGTTCTTCACCTTCCAGATCGGGGCGCAGTCGCTGGCCTTGGGTCTCATCGCGCTCTCGCTGACGTTCCTCGCGGGCTACGGCGGGATGGTCTCGCTGGCCCAGATGACGGTCGCCGGCATCGCCGGCTACATGTTCGCCATCTTCGCCACGAGCGGCACCGACATCAGCCTGCGCTGGCCCTGGGGGCTCGCGGTCGTGCTGGCGCTCGTGATCGCGACGGCGTGCGGGACGCTCATCGGCTGGTTCTCGGTGCGCACCGAGGGCATCTACACGATCATGATCACGCTGGCGATCGGGGTGGCCTTCTACTACCTCGCCCAGCAGAACTATTCGCTGTTCAATGGGTTCCAGGGCTTCCAGAGCGTGATGACGCCCGCGGTGGCGGGCGTCGAGCTGCGCGCCCCGCTGGTCTTCTACTATCTCTCGTTGTTCTGGGCCCTGGCGGGCTACTTCTTCGTGGCCTACCTGCTGCGCGCGCCCTTCGGGGTGGCGCTGCAGGGCATCCGCGACAACCCGCGGCGCATGAGCGCTCTCGGGTTCAACGTCACCGCGCACCGCGTGGCCGCCTACACGGTGGCCGGCCTCATCGCCGCCGTCGGGGGCGTGCTGATGGTCTGGTACAACGGCCTCGTGTCGCCGGGCTCGGTGGGCACGAGCTGGCTCATCAACATCCTGATCATCGCGGTGCTCGGGGGCATGCGGCACCCGGTCGGGCCGTTCATCGGCGCCGTCGTGTTCGTGCTGCTGCAGAACTTCGCGGTCGACCTGGTCGGCCGGGAGCGCTTCAACCTGCTGATCGGTGGCGTGTTCCTGGTCATCGTGCTGTTCTCGCCCGACGGCCTGCTCGGCTGGTGGGCGCAGGGTCGGCAGTATCTGGAGAAGCAGCTCGCGCCGGCGCGCGCGGGCGGTTGGCGACGAGGGAGAAGGGGACAGGAGAGGTCCACCACCGCGGCCCCGGGGCCGCACTAACCCAGAGGAGGAGACGATGAAGTCACTCAAAATGCGGCTGTTGTGGACGGCGGTGGTGGCGGCGTTGCTCGCCGTCGTCGTCGCCGGGGGCGCGACCGCCCAGGCGCCGGTGGTCAAGATCGGGTTGCTCGCCACGCTCGAGGGTCCCTTCGCGGCGGGCGGCCAGGACGGTATGCGCGGCGCCGAGCTGGCCGTGAAGCAGCGCGGCGGCATGGTGGCCGGCAAGAAGATCGAGATCATCAAGGCGTCGTCGGACGCCAAGCCGGACGTCGCGGTCAACGCCACCCGGAAGCTGGTGGAGCAGGACAAGGTCGACATCATGGTCGGCCCGCTCTCCGGCTCCGAGGGCATCGCGGTCAAGAACTACTCGAAGACGCAGCCCAACACCACGTTCATCAATGGCTCGTCGGGCGCGCAGGCCACCACGCTGGTCGATCCCTCGCCGAACTTCTTCCGCTTCAACACCGAGGGTGCGCAGTGGATGGTGGGTCTGGGGGACTACGCGTACAAGACCAAGGGCTACAAGAAGATGGCGCTGATCGCCGAGGACTACGCCTTCCCGTACTCGCAGGTGCAGGGCTTCATGACCGAGTACTGCAAGGCGGGCGGGCGCGTCACCCACAAGGCCTGGGTGCCGCTCGGGGCCAAGGACTACTCCTCCGTCATCGCCAAGCTCCCCGGGGACGTCGATGCGCTCGTGGTGGTCCTGGGCGGCGCCGACGCGGTGAATTTCCTGACCCAGTACGAGCAGGCGGGTGGCAACAAGCCGATGGTGGGGGGCTCGATCACGGTGGACCAGACCGTGCTGAATTTCAAGGGCAAGCGGCGCGAGTCGCTGCTCGGCACCCCGTCGGCCGGCCCCATCGCCGATAGCTACGACGCTCCCGAGTGGAAGAAGTTCGTGGCCGACTACAAGGAGAACTTCAAGGACGGCTTCCCCAGCCCCTCGCTCTTCGCCTTCGTCTACTACATCAACATGAAGGCGGCGCTCGATGGGCTCGAGGCGGTCAAGGGTGACCTGTCCGGCGGCCAGGCCAAGTATCGTGAGGCCCTCAAGACCCTGAAGCTCAAGACCCCGACCGGCGAGGTGACCCTGGACGAGAACCGCCAGGCCATCGGCACCACGTTCGTCACCGAGGTCGCCAAGGCCGCCGACGGCGGCTTCTACAACAAGGTCGTCAAGGTGGTGCCGAACGTCAACCAGCGTCTCGGCATGAGCAAGGCCGACTTCGAGAAGGCCGGCCTCGGCTCCCGGGACGTCCCGAACTGCCCGTAGGAAATAGAACGGCAGGAGAAGCAGAAGGGCACACAGAACAACCAAGACGGAGCAGTCAAAACGCATGCACGTGAATGAGAAATGCGGTGGGGGGGATTGGGGGAGGAGCGCCGCCGCTCCCCCCCAATCAGAACAAGATGCCAGGGCAGCAGCCCACCCCCGGTAGCCCGATTGCCACCGGCGGTGACGCCCTCGTGCTCGAGGGCGTCACCCGAACCTTTGGCGCGCTCAAGGCGATCGAGGACGTCTCCCTCTCGGTCGCGGCGGGCGAGCGCCGGGCCCTGATCGGCGCCAACGGCGCCGGCAAGACCACCCTGTTCAACGCCATCACTGGTGATTTCCCGCCCACCGCCGGGCGGGTCCGCTTCTTCGGCGAGGACGTGACCGCGATGCCGCCGCACGAGCGGATCCGCATGGGCCTGCGCCGCACGTACCAGTCCTCCCTCCTGTTCCGCGATCTCACGGTGCGGGACAACCTGTTCCTGGCGGTGCGCGGCGTGGCGCGCGGGCGCTACGGCTTCCTGCGTCCCCGCGCCGCGCACCCCTCACGCCTCGCGACCGAGGAGCTGCTCCACCGCGTCCGGCTCGAGGCGGTCGCCGACCAGCCCGTGTCGTCGCTGTCCCACGGCCAGCAGCGCCAGCTCGAGATCGGCATGGCCCTGGCGGGCGCTCCCCGCTTCATCCTGTTCGACGAGCCGGCGGCCGGGCTCTCCCCGGCCGAGCGGCGCGAGCTGGTCGTGCTGCTCGGCGGCTTACCCACCCATATGAGCTTCATCATCATCGAGCACGATCTGGACGTCGCGTTGCGGGTGGCCGAGCGGGTCACCGTGATGCACGACGGCCACGTGCTGAAGCACGGCACGCCGGCCGAGATCGAGAGCGACGCCGACGTGCAGGCCATCTACATCGGGGGAGGGCGCCGCTGATGCGCTGGTTCTCCCGCCCGCGGCGAGCGCGTTCTTCCGGCGCCATTCTGACGATCGAGAAGCTCGACGTGTACTACGGTCGCGCGCACGCGCTCCAGGAGGTCTCGCTCAGCCTGGACCACGGCGTGACCGCGGTGGTGGGCAGGAACGGCATGGGCAAGACCACGCTGTGCAACGCGATCACCGGGCTCGTGCCGGCCTCGGGCAGCGTGCGGCTGGCCGGTGAGGAGATTCTCGGGCTGCCCCCCAACGCCATCACCGATCGCGGAGTCGGCTACGTCCCGCAGGGCCGGCGCGTCTGGCCCTCGCTCACGGTGGACGAGCACCTGCGCCTGGCGTTACGCGACCGGTCGGGCCCCTGGACGGTGGCGCGCGTGTACCAGACCTTCCCGCGGCTCGCGGAGAGGAAGGGCAACGGGGGTGCCGAGCTCTCCGGCGGCGAGCAGCAGATGCTCGCCATCGCGCGGGCGCTGCTCTTCAACCCGATCCTCCTCGTGATGGACGAGCCGACCGAGGGCCTGGCGCCGGTGATCGTGCAGCAGGTGGCCGCGATGCTGAAGCACCTGGCCGCCGACGGCTCGATCTCGGTGCTGCTGATCGAGCAGAACCTCGGGGTGGCGATCGAGGTCGCCGACACCGTCGACGTGATGGTCAACGGCCGCATCGCGCGCTCGATGCCGTCGGCCGAGCTGGCCGCCGACCGTGACCTCCAGCAGCGCCTGCTCGGCGTCAAGGTAGGCGTGGACGAGGAGCCCGGCGAGGACCCGGCGACGGAAGCGGGCGCGGCGGTGCACCCGGACACGGTCACCGTCTATACGGTGAGGCGCTCGAGCGACGATGTGGAGACGGCGCCCGCCCCAGAGGCCGAGCCGCCCGCCGAGCGAGCGGTGCGCGGCTTCACGCGCTGGAACGCGGTCGATCCCCGGAGCGCGCCGCGCGACCGCCTGATCGACGGCCGCGCCGACCCGGGCGCCCCCGTCCCGTCGCTGGACGAGGCCGCCGCGGCCCTGGCCGATAGCCGCTCGGCCGGGCGGGTGGTGGAGTTCCCGGTGGCGGCCACCGTCGGCCGCGCCGCCTACATCGCCGGCACCTTCGACACAAAGGGCCGCGAGCTGTTCTTCGTGCGCAACTGCCTGGAGAAGCTCGGCCTGCGCACCGTCACGGTGGACCTGGCGACCTCCGGCAAGCCGTCGCCGGCCATGATCCACCCGCGGGAAGTCGCGCGGCATCACCCGAAGGGCGAGCGCGCGGTGTTCACGGGTGACCGCGGCTCGGCGGTCACCGAGATGGCGGTGGCGTTCGAGCAGTTCGTCACGCGCCGTCGCGACCTGGGCGGCCTCATCTCGGCGGGCGGCTCCGGGGGCACCGCGCTGGCCACGCTGGCCATGCGCGGCCTGCCCATCGGCCTGCCCAAGGTCATGGTCTCCACGGTGGCCTCCGGCGACGTGAAGCCGTACGTCGGCCCGTCCGACATCTGCATGATGTACTCGGTCACCGACGTGGCGGGCATCAACCGGATCTCGGAGCGCGTGCTCGCCAACGCGGCCCACGCGCTCGCGGGCATGATCGCCTACGGGCGCGCCCAGAACGGGGACTCGAGCGTCAAGCCGGCGATCGGCCTCACCCAGTTCGGGGTCACCACGCCGTGCGTGCAGGCGGTCACCAAGGCGCTCGAGGAGCGCTACGACTGCCTCGTGTTCCACGCCACCGGGACCGGCGGCCAGTCCATGGAGAAGCTGGTGGACTCGGGGCTGCTGGCCGGGGTGATCGACGTCACCACCACCGAGATCGCGGACGAGATCGTGGGCGGCGTCCTCTCCGCGGGGCCCGCGCGGCTGGACGCGATCATCCGCACGCGGCTGCCCTACGTCGGCTCGTGCGGCGCGCTCGACATGGTGAACTTCTGGGCGATGGACACGGTGCCCGTCCAGTTCCGCGACCGCAATCTGTACCGGCACAACCCCAACGTGACCCTCATGCGCACGACCCCGGAGGAGTGCGCCCGCATCGGCCGCTTCGTCGTCGAGAAGCTCAACCGGATGGAAGGCCCCGTGCGGTTCCTGATCCCCGAGGGCGGCGTCTCCTTGATCGACGCGGCGGGCAAGCCGTTCTGGGATCCCGCCGCGGATCGGGCGCTGTTCGACGCGATCACGTCCGGCTTTCGCGCGAGCACCAATCGCAAGCTCGTCCGCCTGCCGCACAACATCAACGACCAGGCCTTCTGCGACGCGCTGGTGGCCGCCTTCGACGAGGTCGTCGGCGCGCCGGCCACAACCCGGCCGCGGGTGGGGTGAGCCCGCCCATGCCCCGCATCCCCCGTCAGGACTGTCTGAAGAAGTTCCGGGCCATGATCCGGCGCGGCGAGCCGATCATCGGCGGCGGCGCCGGCACCGGCCTCTCCGCCAAGTGCGAGGAGGCGGGCGGCATCGACCTGATCGTGATCTACAACTCGGGCCGGTATCGCATGGCCGGCCGCGGGTCGCTCGCCGGGCTGATGGCCTACGGCAACGCCAACGAGATCGTGGTGGACATGGCGCGCGAGGTGCTGCCGGTGGTGAAGCGGACGCCGGTGCTCGCCGGGGTGAACGGCACCGATCCGTTCATGATCACCGACGACTTCCTGCGCCGGCTGATCGAGCTCGGCTTCTCCGGGGTGCAGAACTTCCCGACGGTCGGCCTCTTCGACGGCACGATCCGCGCCCAGCTCGAGGAGACCGGCATGGGCTACGGCCTCGAGGTCGAGATGATCCGCGCGGCGCACGAGCGCGACCTGCTCACCACGCCCTACGTGTTCTCGGAGCAGAACGCGGTGGACATGGCCAAGGCGGGCGCCGACATCGTGGTCTGCCACCTGGGCCTCACCGCGGGCGGAGCCGTCGGCGCCGAGACCGCGCTGAAGCTCAAGGAGTGCGTGCCCCTCATCGACGCCTGGTCCGCCGTCGCCCGGTCGGTGAACAAGGAGGTCATCGTGCTCTGCCACGGCGGGCCGATCGCCCGGCCCGCCGACGCGCGCTACATCCTGAAGAACTGCCGGCAGTGCCACGGCTTCTACGGCGCCTCCAGCATGGAGCGCCTTCCGACCGAGGTGGCCCTGACCGAGACGACCAGGAAGTTCAAGCGGATCCGGCGGTGAGAGAGATGCAGCACACGACTCATCGGGATGACCAGGGTGGTGGGGGGGCTTGGGGGAGGATTGGCGAGGCGCAGCCGGAGGCGAGCCGAGCGGATACGAAGAGCGTCGGCGAGCGGAGCGAGCCTGGTGCCGCTCGCCCCCAATTAGAACAAGCAGTTCAGGAGGCTTAAATGACTGGAGCACAGTTTGGCGCGGTGATCCTCGGGCTCGTGGTCGCGGCGATCGTCGTCGCCATCGTCGTCTGGCTGATGAACTGGCTGTACCTGCGCTCCTCGAAGGAGCGCGCCTTCGTGCGTACCGGCCTCGGGGGCCAGAAGGTCGTGATGAACGGCGGGGCCTTCGTGCTGCCGATCGTCCACGAGGTGGTGCCGGTCAACATGAACACGCTCCGGCTCGAGGTATCGCGTGGCCGGGACAAGGCCCTGATCACCAAGGATCGCATGCGGGTGGACGTCGTCTCGGAGTTCTACGTGCGCGTGCAGGCGGGCCCGGAGGCCATCGCGTCGGCGGCCCAGACCCTGGGCCAGCGCACGCTGGAGCCGGAGACGCTGAAGGAGCTGGTCGAGGGCAAATTTGTCGACGCGCTTCGCACCGTCGCCGCCGAGATGACCATGGAGGAGCTGCACGAGAAGCGCGGGGAGTACGTCAAGCGGGTGAAGGGCGTGGTGGCGGCCGATCTCCTGCAGAACGGGCTCGAGCTGGAGGCGGTCTCGCTCACCCAGCTCGACCAGACCGCCATGGAGTTCTTCAACCCGTCCAACGCCTTCGACGCGGAGGGCCTCACCCGGCTCACCGAGCAGATCGAGCGGCGCAAGAAGATCCGCAACGACATCGAGCAGGACACCATGATCCAGGTGCGCAACAAGAACCTGGAGACCGAGCGCCAGGCCCTGGACATCGACCGCGAGCTGGAGTACGCGCGCCTGGCCCAGGAGCGCGAGCTCGAGATGCAGCGCGCGGCCCAGCGGGCCGACGTGGCCCGCCAGCGCGCCGAGAAGGAGCAGGAGGCCGAGCGCGCCCAGATCGGGGCCCGGGAAGCGGTGGACCGGGCGCGTATCTCCTCGGAGCGGGCGGTGGAGGAGGAGCGGATCCTCAAGGAGCGCGAGGTGCAGCAGCTCGAGATCGGGCGGCGCCAGGCGGTGGAGCTGGCCGAGCAGCAGCGCGCGATCGCGGTGGCCGAGCAGTCGAAGGCGCAATCGGAGGCGCAGGGCGCGGCCGATCTGGCGCGGGCGAAGGCGGTGGCCGAGGAGGAGCGCGTGTTCACCGCGCGCGAGACCGAGATGGCCGAGCGGCGCAAGCGCATCGACCTGATCGGGGCGCAGCAGGAGGCGGAGCGGGACGCGGTGCGGCTGCGCGTCGGGGCGGAGGCGGAGCGGGCGGCCGCGGGAGACCGAGGCGCGGCGGTGCGGGCGGAGGCCGAGGCGTTTGCCGACGCCGAGCGCGTGCGGGCGACGGCGGCGCGCATCCGCAACGAGGTGGAGGCGGAGGGGACCCGGCTGATGAACGAGGCGCAGAATCTGCTATCCCCGGAGGCGCGCCTGTCCGCGATGCGTATCCGGCTCATCGAGAAGCTCGAGGGGATCATCCGCGAGTCGGTGAAGCCGATGGAGCGCATCGAGGGCATCAAGATCCTGCAGGTGGATGGCCTCGGCGGGGGAGGCGGCGGCCGAGGGGACGGACGGGGCGACGGCGGCAGCTTCGCCGACAATGTCGTGAACTCCGCGCTCCGGTTCCGCGCGCAGGCGCCCCTGGTGGATCAGCTTCTGCGCGAGATCGGCATCGACTCGGGCGACGTGGGCAAGGTGGCCCGGGGCCTGCTCGACCGCGGCCAGAGCCCGGCGCTGCCGCGGGCCGGCGAGGGCGAGACCGGGCCGAGCGAGTAGCCACGGCGGATGACGGTGACGAGGACACCAGCATGACGAACGTAGCCGGGCTTCTGGGCGATGTGGTGAGGGGGCCTGGGGGAGGAGCGGCGCCGCTCCCCCCCAGCTCAGAATGATCAAGGTCTACGTCTCGAGCGTCATCGACGCGCCCGCGGACGCGGTGTGGGCGCAGATCCGCGACTTCAACGGGCTGCCCAAGTGGACCCCGTTCGTGGCCGACTCGCGGATCGAAGGCGGGATGGCCCCCGACACGGTGGGCTGCGTGCGCAACTTCCGTCTCAAGGACGGCGGGGTCATTCGCGAGCAGCTCCTGACCCTGTCCGACTACGATTTCCAGTGCACGTATTCGATCCTGGAATCTCCGATGGGCGTGGACAACTACGTGGCCACGCTCAAGCTCACACCGGTGACGGACGGCGGCCGCACCTTTGCCGAGTGGTGGGCCGAGTTCGACTGCGCCCCGGAGCGCGAGGGCGAGCTGGCCCAGCAGATCGGCCAGGGCGTCTTCCAGACCGCCTTCGACTCCCTCAAGACCATGCTCCGCCGCTAGGCGGGCGACCGATGATTCGGGTTACACGGTCCGCAGTCATTGATGCGCCGATCGAGCGGGTGTGGGCCGTGTTGCGCGACTTCAACAGCCACACCGCGTGGCATCCGGTGGTGGCCGAGTCGGAGATCGAGGGCGGGGAGCCCGCCGACCAGGTTGGCTGCGTGCGGCGGTTCACGCTGCGCGACGGCAACCGCATCCGCGAGCAGCTCCTGGCGCTCTCGGACCGGGATCACATCTCCACCTACTGCATCCTCGACGCGAGCGTGCCGCTGCGCCGGTACGTGGCCACGCTGCAGCTCAAACGGGTGACCGACGGGGAGCGCACCTTCTGGCACTGGCAGTCCACCTTCGATGCGCCGCCCGGCCGCGAGCGCGAGCTGGCCGACATGGTGGGCACCGGCGTCTACGAGGGCGGCTTCGAGGGCCTGCGCGCCTATCTGCGGCGCTCGCGCCATGCGCCGGATCGCGCCGCGGGGGCCGCGCGTGGGATCGCGGCCGGGGAGGCCATCCCGGCGCAGGGCGTGGTGGTCTCCGCCTTCGGCGGGCCCGAGGTCCTGCGCCACCAGCCGCTGCCCGCGGGGCCGCCCGGCCCGGGCGAGGTGCGCATCCGGCAGACCGCGGTTGGCGTCAACTACATCGACGTCTACATACGCGCGGGGCTCTATCGGATGATCGAGCCGCCGGCGACGCTCGGCATGGAGGCGGCGGGCGTGGTGGTGGACGTGGGCGACGGTGTCGCGCACCTGCTGCCCGGCGACCGCGTCGCCTACGCCTGCGCGCCCCCCGGCGCTTACGTGAGCGCCCGCACGATGCCGGCCGACCAGGTCGTGGTGCTCCCGGACGACATGGACGAGGAGACGGCCGCCGCGCTGATGCTGAAGGGCATGACCGCCGCCTATCTGCTGCATCGCACGCATCGGGTGCGGGCGGGCGAGACGGTGCTGGTGCACGCGGCCGCGGGCGGCGTCGGCCTCTTCCTGTGCCAGTGGGCCAAGGCGCTCGGCGCGAAGGTGATCGGCACCGTCTCGAGTGACGAGAAGGCCCGGCTCGCGCGCGCGAACGGGTGCGAGCTGCCGCTGGTGGGCCGCGACTACCGCTTCGCGCTCGCGGTGAAGGCCGCCACCAACGGCCGCGGCGCGGACGTGATCTACGACGGCCTCGGCCGCGCCGCCATGGAGGAGAACCTGGAGGCGCTCGCCCTCTGCGCCCACTGGGTGAGCTACGGCCAGGCGAGCGGGCCGCTGCCGCCCATCGGCCCCGAGGCCCTGGCCGCCAAGTCGGTGACGCTGAGCCGCCCCGTGCTGTTCCACTACACGGCGGAGCGCGCCGCGCTCAACGAGATCGCGCAGCAGACCTTCGAGGCGCTCCGCGCCCGGGTGATCCGGGTCGAGGTGCGCCACCGCTACCCGCTCGCGGCGGCGGCCGAGGCCCATCGCGATCTGGAAGCGCGCCGCACCACCGGGCCCCTGGTGCTCCTGCCGTAGGCCGGGCCCCGTAGCGAGGGGTCAGGTCTTGAATTACGACATTTGCCGCATCGCGGTGTCGTAATTCAAGACCTGACCCCACTTAGCGCAGCAGCTGCTTGTAGGTTGCTTCTTCGAAGCCGACGATGAGGGTGCGGCCCCGGCGGAGCGTGGGGGCGCGCAGATTGCCGGTCGGCCCCAGCAGCAGGCCCAGGAGCGTGGCGCGGTCGGGCCTGGCGCGCTTGAGATTGACGTGCTCGACCTTCTTGCCCTTGGCCACGTACAGCTCGTCGATGCCGTCGAGCACATCGAGCGCGGCCGCGCCCTTGATGGTGGCCTTCTTGGCGTCGGCCTGCTCCGTCACGCTGACCTTGTGCTTGGCAAGGAACCCTTGCGTCTTGGCGCAGGTCATTCAGCCCTTGCGGTGATAGCTCCAATCGATCTTGGCCATCGAGTCTCTCCGGGTGGGTGGGGTCAGTGCATGTAGCGACGAGCGTACTGGGCGACGCAGGCCGACTCGAGCGCGGCGGGCTCGCGGTAGCCCTCGCCGAAGCGCTCCACCGAGATCGGCGCGAGATCGGGATCGCTCTTGCCGTCCACGATCAGATCGGCCAGCGCGCGGCCAGCCGACGGCGACAGGCTCAGCCCGCCCACGCAGCACCCTGACGCGACGTAGAGGCCGTCGAGCCCGGGGACGCGGCCCAGGATCGGCCGGCCGTCCGGCGTCATGGTGGGCGCGCCGCCGCGGTGGACGGCGATCTTGGCATCGCGCAGAGCGGGGAAGTGGGGCGCCACCTCGTCGACCAGGGCGCGCAGCACGCCCAGGTCCAGCTCGAGCGCGGCGATCTGGAAGCCGGGCGCGAGCCCCTCGTGGCCGAGCACGCGCGGGGCGTCCTCGTAGCCGCCGAAGAGCAGCCCGCCCTGCTCGTAGCGCACGTACACGCTGGCCTCGACCAATCTGACGATGGGCTGAAGCGGCGCGACCCCGACGATCGGCTCGGTGATGAAGAGCTGGTGGCGCACCGGGATCAGCGGCAGCTTGATGCCGGCCCCCGCGGCGACGCGCGCCGTCCAGCCACCCGCGGCGTCCACGACCACCGGCGCGTGGATCTCGCCGCGCGCCGTCAACACGCCGGTGGCGCGGCCGCCCTCGCTCAGCAGCCCCTGCACCGCCGTGAAGGGGAGCAGGCGCACGCCCAGCTCGCCCGCGCGGGTGGCGAAGCCGATCGCGACCTTGGCCGGATCCACCCAGCCGTCGCTCGGCACGTGCAAGATCATGCGTGGCGCGCCCGGCTTGAAGTGGGGCGCCAGCCGCTCGGCCTCGGCCACGTCGATCAGCCGCGCCTCGATGCCCAGCCCACGGGCCGTCTCGTGGGCCAGCCGTACCCGATCCACGGCCGCGTCCGTATAGGCCGCGCGCAGGCTGCCGGAGCGGTGGAAGTCCACCGAGCGACCCATCTCGGTCTCGAAGCGCTCGAAGGCCTCGCAGGCCTCGTGGCGCAGCCGCGCCAGCGTGGGCAGCGTGTCGGCCTTGCTGGTGAGCCCGGCCGCGCGCGGGGAGGTCTGCGAGCCGAGCGCATGCTGGTCCACCAGCGTGACCTTCACACCCCGCTTGGCGAGGTGATAGGCGGCGGCGGCACCGAAGGCGCCCGAGCCGATGACGACCGCGTCGGTGGTGGCCGCGGCCGGCATGTCAGGCGAGCCTCGAGCCGCGCGCGGTCTCTTCGTCCGTTACCGGCCGCCGGCCGCGCAGGAAGTCGAAGTCCACGCCCTCGTCGGCCTGCAGCACGTGGTCGAGGAACATGCGCAGGTAGCCGCTGGTGACGCCGTCGGGCCGCGGCTTCCAGGCCGCGCGCCGGCGCGCGATCTCCTCGTCGGGCACCCGCAGCGTCAGGCGCCGCTCCGGCACGTGGAGCTCGATCTGATCCCCATGCAGCACGAGCGCCAGCGGCCCGCCCACCGCGGATTCCGGCGTCACGTGCAGCACCACCGTGCCGTACGACGTGCCGCTCATCCGGGCGTCGGAGATGCGCACCATGTCCTTCACGCCCGCCTTCAGCAGGCGCGCCGGCACGGGCGCGGCGCCCCACTCGGGCATGCCGGGGCCTCCCTTGGGCCCGGCCTGCTTGAGCACCAGCACGGAGTTCTCATCGATCGGCAGCGAGGGGTCGTCGATGCGCCGCTCCAGGTCGAGATGATCCTCGAAGACCACCGCGCGGCCGCGATGCACCATCAGATGCGGGGAGGCGGCCGACTGCTTCAGGACCGCGCCGCCCGGGCAGAGATTGCCGCCGAGGATGACCGTGCCGCCCTCGGGCTGCAGCGGCAGCGACAGCGGCCGGATGATGTCGGCGTCGTGGCAGGGCGCTCCGGCCACGGTCTCGCCCAGGCTCTGGCCGCTCACGGTGAGCGCGTCGGCCTGCAGCATCGGCAGCAGCTCGCGCAGCACCGCCGGCACGCCGCCCGCGTAGTAGAAGTCCTCCATCAGGTGCTTGCCCGAGGGGCGCACGTTGGCCAGCAACGGCGTGCTGCGCGAGAGCTCGTCGAAGCGGCGCAGCGGCAGCGAGATCCCGGCCCGGCCCGCGATGGCCACCAGGTGCACGATGGCGTTGGTCGACCCGCCCAGCGCCATGTCGGCCCGGATCGCGTTGTCGAAGGCGGCCGCGGTGAGGATCTCGGAGGGCTTCGGCCCCCGGGCGAGCGCCATCTCCACCGCGCGGCGCCCGGACATCTCGGCCAGCGCGAGGCGCCGCGAATCGGGCGCGGGGATGGCGGCATTGCCGGGCAGCGTGAGCCCGAGCACCTCGGCCATGGCGGCCATCGTCGAGGCCGTGCCCATCACCATGCAGTGCCCGGTGGAGCGCGAGAGGCACGCCTCGACTTCAGCCATCACCTCGTCGGTGATCTCGCCGGCCCGCCGCTGGGCCCAGAGCTTGCGCGCGTCGGTGCCCGAGCCCAGCTCCTGGTTGCACCACACGCCCTTGAGCATGGGCCCGCCCGTCACCATGATGGCGGGCACGTCGGCGGAGACGGCGCCCATCAGCATGGCCGGCGTGGTCTTGTCGCAGGCGGCCAGCAGCACCACCGAGTCGAGGGGATAGGCGCGGATGCATTCCTCCACGTCCATCGCCATCAGGTTGCGGAAGAGCATGGTGGTCGGCTTCATGAGGATCTCGCCCAGCGAGATCACCGGGAACTCGAGCGGGAAGCCGCCCGCGCTCCACACGCCGCGCTTGACCGCCTCCGCCACGGAGCGCAGGTGCGCGTTGCAGTTGTTCAGCTCCGACCACGAGTTGCAGATGCCGATCACCGGCCGGCCGTCGAAGACCGCATCGCTGAAGCCCTCGGCCTTCAGATAGGCGCGATGCATGAAGCCGTCGAGGTTCTTGGGGGCGAACCAGTTGCGGCTGCGGAGCGGCGGCGTGGTCTTCGTGGTCGTCATAGGGCCCACATTCTGCCCTGTTTGCTAGACTTTCGCCATGACCGCGTCGCGGCTCGCGGTGCTCGTGACGGCGGCGGCGCTGGCCGCGGGCTGCTCGACGCTGAGCCCGGCCCAGCACCGGAGCCTCGACGAGGTGCGCGCCTTCGCGGACGCGACGGCCAGCCGCTACGGCCTGCCGCCGATCCACGTCCTGGTGAGCCACAACCCGGTGAGCCCGGTCGGTGCCTATCGCCGCGGCTTCTTCGCGGTCAACCGGCTGGTGCTGGGCTCGCAGTTCCGCGACGCCATCGTCGCCCACGAGCTGGCCCACTACATCCTGGGCCACGATGCTCCCTTGACCGGTGCCACGTCCGAATCCCGCCTTCGCGAGCGCGAGCAGCGCGAGCTGGACGCCAACGCCAAGTCGGTCGAGATCCTCGTCCGGGTGAAGCAGGTGCCGGAGGACCAGGCCCTCCGTCTCGCCTACGACTACCTGCTCAACGTTCACCGGCGCCTGCAGCGCTCCCCCGGCGAGGACCTGCTCGGCCACCGCCCCCCGTGCGACGAGATCGCCGACCTGCTCGGCCGCTTCCCTCAGCAGCTCGGGTGGACCGCGCGGCTCGAGTGCGCCTCGGGCCGGCCCGCCTTGGGCGGATAGACAGCCCGCGGCCCGCATGATACAAAGACACGGTTATCGTTCGGGCTCGTGGTGCAGCCTGGTTAGCACACTGGACTGTCAATCCAGAGGTCGCGGGTTCAAATCCCGTCGAGCCCGCCATTCAATCGCGGAGTTACGAGGGGCGGCTTCGGTCGCCCCCTTCACTTTGCCCTCCGCGTAAGCCGCGAGCTTCGCGCCACCCTCGTGGAGCATCACCTCGTCGAGGATGGCATAGCGCCGATAGATGCTCTCAGTCTTGTGGCCCACCATCGCCATCGCGGTGGAGCGCGGGACTCCGGCGCGCTCGAGATTCCTGAGGGCGGTGCGCCGTCGGTTGATAGAGACTGCCCATGTCAGGCTCCCTTCCTCTGATCGGTGCTCTTGCGGCACGTGAAGGCGGCCACGAGTGTTTCCCACGTGACACTCTGTCACGTCACTTGATGCGAGGCGAAGGTAGGAATCTGACACTGGGATCGTGGCCTCGTCCCTAACTCCCTTGTCCCATGGCATTGTGGTTGGGGCACGCAAGTTGCCAGGTGTCAGCCCGTGGTCACCGAGCAGTCCCGGAATCGACGCCAACACCCCCGAACCCGGGTCTCGTGGCCCGTGGTGATCGAAACAAGGAAACAGCGCTATCCCTGCCAAGTCGTCGACATCAGCATTCATGGCGCGAAACTGATGACCAGCGCACCGCTCCAGACCGGGAGCGTCGTGCGATTGCAGATCATCCCACCGGACGGAACACCGCTCCGTATCGGCGCCCTGGTGTGGCGTCTGGATCCGGATGGTGTGGCGTTCTTCTTCGCCCACGGCATTCACCATCCGTTCATTCGGGCCGCCTAGTGAGACGTCCCACGTTCCTCCGTTCGCCTCTCAGCTCGACAGGTTCCTCCAGATCGTAGCGCGTACTCCAGGTCCTCTTCCCGCCAAGGGAAGTGTTCTCTTCTCCCTTGATCCGATGCCAGCAGCCCGTGGTCTCGAAAGTGAAACCGCCCGCTCCAACTTGTTACGAACTTGCTCAGTTCTCGGGAAATGAGATGCGCCATTCCCGTGGTTGTCTCAGCTTTTCCGAGATCAGCTAGCCGTCGATGCGTGGGCGAGCCGTCGGGGCGCTGGCGTTCGCGGTTGCGGTCTTGTGTGCCCTCGTGTCGGTAGTCGTGCAGCTCGGCGAGAGTATCCGGTACCAGAACGCGCGCCCGCCCGACTTGCCGTTCAGCTACTCCGCCGGCGAGCTCACCCTGATCCTGGGCCTCCCGCTGGCCAGTGCAATCGCGGCCGTGCTGGGCTGGCGAGGGCTCCGCCGCACGCCTGCCCTGTTGTTCGCGGTGGCCGTCGTCGTGCTGGCCGTGTACCACCTGGCGATCGCGCTCGGGCGACTCCGCCCCTGAGGGCGGGTACCCAGCCTCACGTGCGACCCGGCGCGGGCACGACGCGGGTGCGTGCTCACTCGGCCCTTGACGACGCCCGGTCGCGGGAGCAGGATCGCCGCGAGGCCAGGGTCAGCGTCGGGCGGTGTCTGATGGTCGCGCGAGGGACAATGGCGTTCCCGAGGCGGCCGGCAGTCCCGCCCCGCGGATCACATGGCGGGGAGTGGCATTTGAGTCGACTTCGCTCCCACACGGCTGTTCCATCCGGAGCGGCCCAAGGTCTCACCTCAGGAGGGGCACCATGAAGCTCACCCGCGCGCTCACCCTGGCCGGCGCTCTGACCCTGGCCGGCGCCCTCGCCCTGTCGCCCGGCTCCGCTCTCGCCCAGACGACCTTGCGGGTCGTCATGCACTCGGACCTCAAGATCGTCGACCCGATCTGGACCACGGCCTACATCGTGCGTAACCACGGCTACATGGTCTACGACACGCTCTTCGCCATGGACGCCAAGGGCGAGATCCACCCGCAGATGGTGGACAAGCACGAGGTGAGCACCGACAAGCTCACCTATACGATGACCCTGCGTGACGGCCTCCTCTGGCACGACGGCCAGCCGGTCACCGCCGAGGACTGCGTGGCCTCCATCAAGCGCTGGGCGGCCAAGGACTCCATGGGCCAGAAGATGATGTCCTTCGTCAAGGAGTTCCAGATCGTGAACCCCAGGACCTTCAAGATCGTGCTGAAGGAGCCGACCGGCCTCGTGCTGCCCGCGCTGGGCAAGCCCAGCTCCAACGTGCCCTTCATGATGCCGAAGCGCGTGGCCGAGACCGACCCCAACACCCAGATCTCGGACACGATCGGCTCGGGCCCCTTCATCTTCAAGAAGGACGAGTGGAAGCCCGGGGACAAGGCGGTGTGGGTCAGGAATCCCACCTATAAGCCCCGCGCCGGGGCCCCGTCGTGGCTGGCGGGCGGCAAGGTGGTGAAGGTGGACCGCGTGGAGTGGCGCGCCATCCCCGACCACCAGACGGCGATCAACGCGCTGCTCGCCGGCGAGATCGACTACATCGAAGCGCCGCCCCACGACCTCCTCCCGGTTCTCAAGAAGGATTCCAACGTCCGTCTAGTCAGGCTGAACCTGCTGGGCGGCCAGTACACGTTCCGCTTCAACACGCTGCACAAGCCGTTCGACAATCCGAAGGTGCGTCAGGCGGTCTGGTACGCCTTCAACCAGGAGGACTTCCTCAAGGCCGTCGTCGGCGATCCGCAGTACTACACGGTCTGCAAGGCCATGTTCGTGTGCGGGACGCCGCTCGAGTCGACCAAAGGGATGGAGGGCCTGCTGGAGTCCAACTTCGACAAGTCGAAGGCGCTCCTGAAAGAAGCGGGCTACGACGGCACGCCGATCGTGCTGATGCACTCGACCGACCTCGTCGTCCTCGCCAACCTCGCCCCGGTGGCCAAGAACCTCCTCGAGAAGGGCGGCTTCAAGGTGGACATGCACTCCATGGACTGGCAGACCTTGGTGGCCCGGCGCGCCAAGAAGGACCCGCCGGACAAGGGCGGCTGGCACGCGTTCCTCACCTCATGGACCGCCGCCGACATCCTGACTCCGGTCATGGCGGGGTTCTTCAACGCAGGCTGCGACAAGGCGATGTTCGGCTGGCCGTGCGACAAGGAGATCGAGAGCCTGCGCGACCAGTACGCGCGGGAGACCAACCCGGCCAAGCTCAAGGCCATCGCCGAGGCGCTCCAGGTTCGCGTCACCCAGTATCCGACCCACATCCACCTCGGCCAGTGGTACGTACCACAAGCGGTGAGGAAGAACGTGACCGGCATGATCGAAGCCCCGGTCACCGTGTTCTGGAACGTGGAAAAGAAGGGCAACTGACCTAACGCACGGTGTTCGGCTACATCGCCCGGCGGCTCCTGGCCACCATTCCGGTCATGGCGGTGGTCGCCGTCGTGGTGTTCTCCCTCCTGCGTCTGACCACCGGCGATCCCGCCGCGATCATCGCCGGCGACAGCGCGACCTCGCAGGACGTGGCGGACATCCGGACCAAGCTCGGCCTGGACCGTCCGATCGTCCAGCAGTTCGTCATCTGGATCGGTAACGTGGTGCTCGGGGACCTCGGCGAGTCGTTCTTCTTCAAGAAGCAAGTCACCGCGCTCATCGCCGAGCGCATCGAGCCCACGCTGGCGCTCGCCACGTGTACGATCATCCTCGCGGTGGGCCTGGCGGTGCCGCTGGGCGTGCTCGCGGCCTGGCGGCGTGGCACCTGGATCGACCGCACGGTGATGGGCTTTTCCGTGCTCGGATTCTCGGTGCCCGTCTTCGTCATCGGCTACGCCCTCATCTACGTCTTCGCCATCTACTTCGGGTGGCTCCCCGTGCAGGGCTACCAGCGCCTGCGCGACGGGTTCGGGGGGTTCATCGAGCGGCTCGTCCTGCCGAGCATCACGCTGGCGGTGGTCCTGATGGCCCTCATCGCGCGGATCAGCCGGGCGAGCGTCCTCGAGGTCCTCAACGCGGATCACGTCCGCACCGCCCGCGCCAAGGGTCTGAACGAGCTCGCGGTCCTGGGGCGTCACGCTCTGCGCAACGCCGCCGTGCCCATCGTCACCGTCATCGGCATCGGCGTGGCCCTGCTCATCGGCGGCGTCGTCGTGACGGAGTCCGTCTACGCCATCCCCGGCCTCGGCCGCCTGACCGTCGACGCCGTGCTCGCCCGCGACTATCCCACGGTGCAAGGGGTGATCCTCCTGTTCTCCGCCGTCTACGTCGTCATCAACCTCCTCGTCGATCTGACCTACACGGTGCTCGACCCGCGCATCCGATACTGATGGCCGACCACGCCCAGCCGATCGCCGCCCCGCTCCCCGTCGTCGTCGCCCCGCCGCGCATGGGGGTGCGCCGGCTCGTCCGGAGCCGGAGTGCCCTCAGCGGCGGCGCCATCTTCGCAGTGATCGTGGCCATCGGGCTCCTCGCCCCCGTCCTCGGCACCGTCGACCCCGCCCGGATCGATCCGGTGGCGCGGAACAAGACGCCGGGGACCGAGCGCCTGGTCCGGAGCGACGATGGCACGCAGCGCACCGTCACTTACTGGATGGGCACCGACAGCCTCGGCCGCGACATCTATAGCCGCGTGCTGTACGGGGCCCAGGTGTCTCTCATCGTCGGCATCTCGGTGGCGACGTTCAGCGCGGCCATCGGCCTGGTCATCGGCCTCTTGGCGGGGTACCTGCGCTGGCTCGACAACATCGCGATGCGGGTCATGGACGGGCTGATGTCCATCCCCGCCATCCTCCTCGCCATCGGCCTGGTGTCGGTCTCGAAGGCCGGGCTCCGAAGCGTGATCCTCGCCATCGTCATTCCGGAGGTCCCCCGCGTGGTCCGCCTCGTCCGCTCGCTGGTCCTCTCCATCCGCGAGGAGCCCTACGTGGAGGCCGCCGTCGCGCTCGGCGCCCGCACGCCGGCCCTGCTGGCCCGGCACGTGCTGCCCAACACGCTTGCTCCGCTCATCGTCCAGGCCACCTTCGTGTGCGCTTCGGCCATCATCGTGGAGGCGATCCTCTCCTTCCTCGGCGTCGGCATTCCCCCGGAGACGCCGACGTGGGGGAACATCATGGCCGAGGGGCGGGCGCTCTTCCGGGTCTTCCCCCACAACATTCTCTTCCCGGGGATCTTCCTGGCCGTGACGGTGCTGGCCGTGAACATGCTGGGCGACGGCATGCGCGATATGCTCGACCCGCGGACGCGCAAGCAGCTGTAGAGGCCGAGGTCGAAGCGCGCGGCCGACGACGCGTCGCTGGAGAGGGGGGGTATCGGTGGCGATGTGCCGGCCGGGTCGCCGCGTCTGTGTAGTTGGCGACTGCCACGTGAAGGACGTGCGCGCGCCGGGTCAGCTAGCCCGACTATCAGATCCCCGTGGGGGGATTCGAGCCCGCGTTAGGCTCGCTGAGCCTGCGCCCGATCGATTCCTGGCGTCTCCGGACCTCCAGGCGATCAAGTTGCCGCCCGTTGTTTCTGGCCTCACTTGCCCTAAACTTGCCCCGAACTATCGAGCGCGGAGAGAGACTATCGGTCGGAATCTCAGAGACGGGTGGCGGCTAACCGGTCGAATTCGCGTTCAATGACGTGCGATGGCAGCCGATAGTCTCGGGATACAGTTCCACTGTCAATCCAGAGGTCGCGGGTTCAAGTCCCGTCGAGCCCGCCAACTTATCAGCGAGTTGCAGCACACCGACCGCTCTGGGCATCGGGAACGCGCCTGAACACGTACCTGCCCGGTGGCGGTCATCGTCTCTTCGGCGACAACCATGACGCTTGCCCGTCGGAGCGCCTTGGCCTCACCCTACTTCGCGATTCGCCAGAGGAAGAGGGTGTGCTCGGCACCGCCCTTCAGCGCCACGCGCTCGACCCGATCTGGGGGCCAATCGCCCATGTCGTGGGCATGGGAGACCACGCGGGCGCCAGGCCGGAGTTGCGCGCGCAGCCGCGGGCGGAGCGCCAGGTTGGCCTCCTTCGTCAGGTAGAGCGTGACGACCGTGGCGCCGGCGATGTTCACGGTAAGCGCGTCCTGCTCGCGGAAGCTCACGAGGTGCCCGACCCGCGCCCGCTCGGCATCGCGCCGAGAGAACCAGATCAGCGTCGGGTCGATCTCGACGCCCACGCCGCGCGCCTGGTAGCGCTGGGCAGCCAGGATGACGATGCGCCCATCGCCGGAGCCGAGATCATAGACCACATCGGTCGGCCCTACCTCGGCCAGCTCGAGCATCCGGACGGCCACCTCGATCGGCGTGGGCGCGAACGCTCCCAGGTTCGCCGGGGGTGGCTGGGGCGGCGACCAGGCGGCGCACCCGGCCAGGCACAGCGCCAGCACCCCGACGCGCACGTCGAGGGCGGCCTTCATTCGCTCTCCTCAGAGGGAGTCGAGGAGTTATTCAGCCACCTCGCGCCGACCAGGATCTCTACCGAGAGCGCGTTCGCCACGAGCGATGCCGCACCGCCGCCGACCGCGGCGGCCATGCACGCGAGAGCGACCACTCGTCTTGGGAGCCGCCGCCGAAGGCGAGGGGCCCTGCGCGTCAGTCGCCGCCTTCGTACTTGAACGAGACCTCCAGCTTCACGCGATAGGTCATGGGCTTCCGGGCCTCGATGTGGACATCCTGCTCGATGACCCGGGCGACCCGAAGGTCGCGTAAGGTCTTCGAGGCGCGCTGGATGGCGCCGGCCGCCGCCTTCTCCCACGACTCGGTGCTGCTACCGACCAGTGCAACGACCTTGTAGACGCTCTCCGCCATGGCACCCTCCTTTGCCAGCGCACGGAACACTCGGGCCGGAACAGTGGGCGGCGCGAGCCTAGCCCAGCGGTGGCGCGACCGCAAGGGGCCGGGTGCCGCCCGGTTCGAGCACGTCAGATGATCGCGCGGAAATTGGTTTACACTGTAGCCGCCCGCGCCCGACCGTCACGAACCGCCGCGCGACGGCGCCCGTCATCCGTCGCGCAAGGAGGGACCTATGAGGGGATTCCCGCTTCGCGTCCTCGCCGCACTCACCGTCCTGCTCCTGGCCGGGGTGCCCGCCGTCGCGCAGAAGACCGGCGGGAGCCTCGTGATCGCCCAGGGGGTGGACGCCGTCACCCTGGATTCGCACCTGGTGGTGGACGCGCCGACGTTCACGGTGACCAGCCACCTCTTCGAGACGCTCTTCGAGTACACGCCGGACGGGAAGATCGTCCCGCACCTGGCCGAGTCCTACACCGTCTCGAGCGACAACCTGGTGTGGACGCTCAAGCTGCGCCGTGGGGTCAAGTTCCACGACGGCACCCCGCTGGATGGCGAGGCGGTGAAGTTCAACCTCGACCGTGTGCTGAATCCCGAGACGAAGAGCACCTACCGGTTCCTCATCTCTAGGATCACGAAGATCGAGGTGGTGGACCCGACGACGATCCGCCTCACCACGGAGAAGCCCTTCGCGCCGATGCTCGCGCATCTCACCCACGGGGCCATCGCGATGCAGAGCCCGGCGGCGATCCAGAAGCACGGGAAGGACTACATCAACTTCCCCACCGGCACGGGGCCCTTCAAGTTCAAGGAATGGGTCCGGGGCGACCGCCTCGTCCTCGTCCGGAACGCCGACTACTGGGGGAAGAAGGCCTTCGTCAACGAGGTGGTGTTCAAGCCCGTGCCCGAGGGCGGCGCGCGCGTGGCGCTGGTCGAGACGGGGGCCGCCCACGCGATCGTGCGCGTGCCGCCGCGCGACGCCGCCCGACTGGCCGCGAGCAAGGACGTCGAGGTGATCAACACGCCGAGCGTCCGCACGATCTACATCGCCTTCAACCAGCTGAAGGCGCCCTTCACCGACCTGCGGGTGCGCCAGGCACTCAACCACGCCGTCAACAAGGAGTCGGTCGTCCAGCACATCCTGGCCGGCGTCGGCCGGCCGTCGGACGCGCCCATCTCGCCCGGGATCTTCGGCTACCGGCCCATCATGCGCTACGAGTACGATCCGGCGAAGGCCAAGCGCCTGCTGGCCGAGGCGGGGCACCCCAACGGCTTCAAGACGGAGCTGTACTGCCCGTCGGGCCGGTACCTGAACGACCTCCAGGTCTGCGAGGCGGTGCAGGCCCAGCTTCGCGAGGTCGGCGTGGACGCTGCGCTGAAGACCATGGAGTGGGCCGCCTATCTCGAGATCACGAAGAAGGGACCGGAGGAATCGGTCGTCCCCATGTTCATGCTCGGCTGGGGCACCGTCACCGGCGACGCGGACTACGGGCTGTACGCGCTGTTCCACTCCTCGCAGTGGACGCCGGCCGGTCAGGCGCGGCACTTCTACAAGAACCCCAAAGTGGACGAGCTGCTGGACCGCGGCCGGAACGTGGCCGCCCCCGCCGCGCGCGAAGCCGCCTACAAGGAAGCCATGGACCTGATCATGAAAGACGCCTCGTGGCTGTTCCTGCACGCGGAGTCACAGCTCACCGCGGTGAGGAAGAGCGCCAAGGGCGTGATCGTCCATCCGGTCGAGCGGGTGATGGCGCAGCAGGCCTGGCTCGACTGATCCCGTCCCCGGCGATGCTCGGAGGGGGCCGGCGAGGCCCCCTCCGGGTGCGGCCGATATGGGCACGTACCTAGTTCGCCGCCTCCTCCTCACCGTTCCGGTCCTGCTCGGCGTCACCTTCATCATCTTCGCCATGGTCCGGATGATCCCGGGCGATCCGGCCCAGGTGATCGCGGGCGAGCAGGCGACGCGAGAGACGGTCGAGACGGTGCGCCGCAGTCTGGGGCTCGATCGGCCGCTGCTCCTGCAGTACGTCCACTTCCTCGGCGACCTGCTCCGCGGCGACATGGGCCGCTCGACGCGGTCGCTTCGGCCGGTCGCGCAGGAACTGGCGGACCGCTTCCCGAACACCATCGAGCTGACGCTGGCGGGCATGCTCGTCGCGTCCCTGATCGGCGTCGTCGCGGGCGTGGTGTCGGCGACGCGGCAGAACCGGTGGCCCGACACCCTCTCGATGGTGGTGGCGCTCGCCGGCGTCTCCATGCCGGTGTTCTGGCTTGGGCTCATGCTGATCCTGCTCTTCTCGGTCAAGCTCGGCTGGCTCCCGCCGGTCGGCCGCGGGAGCTGGGCCCAGCTGATCCTGCCCGCCCTCACTCTGGGCGCGGCCTCCGCCGCGATCCTCGCCCGCATGACGCGGTCGAGCCTGCTCGAGGTGCTCCGCCAGGACTTCATCACCACCGCGCGCGCGAAGGGGCTCGCCCAGCGGGCCGTCATCTACAAGCACGCGCTCAAGAACGCCATGATCCCGGTGGTGACCGTGATGGGGCTCCAGTTCGGCACGCTGCTGTCCGGGGCGGTGCTCACCGAGACGGTGTTCGCGTGGCCGGGGCTCGGGCGGCTGATCGTGGAGTCCATCCTCGCGCGTGACTACCCGGTGGTGCAGGGCGCCGTGCTCCTGGCCGCGCTCAGCTTCGTGTTCGTCAACCTGGTCGTCGACCTGCTGTACTCCGTGCTGGACCCGCGCATCCGCTATGAATGAATCGCAGGCCGCCCGGGACGCCGCGGCCGTTCCCGCCCCATCCGCGCCCGGGCGCGCCTCCGCCGGTCCGTGGAGGCAAGCGCTCGAGCGGCTCTCCCGCCGGCGGAGCGCGCTCGCCGGGCTGGCGATCGTGCTGGGCTTCATCGCCGCCGCGGTGTGCGCCCCCCTGGTCGCGCCCGCCGACCCCTTCAAGGCGAACTTCGCCAAGGCCCTCGAGGCCCCGAGCCGGGAGGCGCCACTCGGCCGCGACGAGCTGGGGCGAGACATCCTCTCCCGACTGCTGTATGGGGCGCGGATCTCGCTGTCCATCGGCGTCGTGGCGGTGGGCATCGGCGTGCTCGTGGGCGTGCCGCTCGGGGCGCTCTCCGGCTACTTCGGGGGGAGGGCGGATCTGCTGGTCCAGCGACTCGTCGACATCCTGCTCGCGTTCCCCGGAATCCTGCTCGCGCTCGTCACGGTGAGCGCCCTCGGGGTGGGCCTCTACACCGCGATGGTGGCCATCGGCATCGTGTCGATCCCGGTCTACGCGCGCATCGTCCGCGGGTCCGTGCTCTCGATCAAGGAGCGCGAGTTCGTCGTCGCGGCCCACGCGCTCGGGCACGGCGACGGCATGATCATCGCGCGCCACATCCTCCCCAACTGTATGGCGCCGCTCCTCGTGCAGTCCACGCTCCAGATCGCCAGCGCGGTCCTCGCCGCGGCCGCCCTCGGCTTCCTCGGCCTGGGCGCCCAGCCGCCGACGCCCGAGTGGGGCACCATGCTCTCGAAGGGACGCGACTTCCTCCGCGTGGCGCCCCACATCACCGCCTTCCCCGGGCTCGCCATCATGCTGATCGTCCTGGGCTTCAACCTGCTCGGGGACGGACTGAGGGATGCGCTCGACCCTCGGCTGACCTAGCCGGCGGGCTGATGCGCTCCCTTCACCGGAGATCTCACGGTCGTCTACCCGCCGCCGAGGCGTTCGCGCGGCGCGCTCCGGGCCGCGGGGTCGGGTGTACCGCCGGCGACCGCCCCGCGCTGGCGCTCGTACCAGCGCGACATCAGCTCCACGGCGAGCCACGCGGCAGAACAGCTCACCAGGAGCAACACCCGCGCCGTCCCCCAGCCCCAGCGGTCCACGACCCACGCGAAGGCGGTGGGGGAGGCGGCATTGACGACGAGAACCGGTGTGGCGATGGCGCCGAGCACGGCGCCGTACCCCTTGGCGCCGAACAGGGCGAGCGGCACCGCACCACGGACGATGGTGATGACGCCCTGGGAGGCGCCCATGAGCAGCGTGAACGCGACGACCATCGGCAGGCTCCCGGCGCCGGTCAGCAGCAAGAGCAGCGACGGGGGGAGGATTCCGACGGCGATGCGGCCCACGGTGATCGCCCGCAGATTGCGGGCGAACAGGATCTCCACGACCCGCCCGCCGAACTGGGCGACGCCCTTCAGCGAGGCGACCCAGACCGCGGCCGCCGTCACCAGGCCCGCGGCCTCGAGCAGCGGGACGAGCTGCACCGAGATGACGCCGAACACGAACCCGTTGAGCGACATGATGAGCGCGAAGAGCGCGATGGCGACCGAGCGCGCGGGGCCTTCGAGCGGGGGACCGTCCACGGACTCTGGCCGAACGCCGGTCGGCGCGGCCGCGCCCTCGCCGGTCTCGCGCCGGGCGAGGCCGAGCCAATGCAGCGGCAAGCACACCACCAGGTTGATGAGGGCGAACAGGACGAGAGTCTGTCGCCAGCCGACCTGCTCGTTCAGGGCGTGGCCGACCACCCAGAAGACCGACGAGGCGAAGGCTCCGAAGAGGGTGAGGTAGGAGATCGCCACACGCCCACGCGAGGGGGCGACTTGCACGAGCGCCGCGAATGCGGCGTCGTACAGGCACAGCCGCATGCCGACGCCGAGGAACGCCCAGACGGCCAGGTACGCCGCCTCGCCGCGGACATGGGCGAGGGCGAACAGGCCGGCGGAGACGAGGGCGGTGCCGAGCGTCATCATCACGCGCGCACCGTGCCGGTCGATGGCCCGGCCTACCGCGCTTGAGACGAGGCCCATGGCGAGCAGGGCAACCGTGAAGCCGAGGAAGACGAAGCCCCGGCTCCAGCCGGTGTCCTGGCTGATCGGCCCCGCCAGCACGCCGAGACAATAGTAGCTCGTCCCCCAGGCGGTGATCTGGGTGATGCCGAGCGCGAGCACCGCGCCCATCATCGGGTCGGTGAACCGCGCCCGCCAGCTGGCGCGCGCGGTCGGGCCGGCGGGCCCCTTCACGGGACGAGAGGGACGAGCATGCCGCGGCCGGGGCTACCCTGCGGTGTAGCCGCCGTGCACAGGCAGGCACATGCCCGCGATGAGCGAGGTCTCATCGGGTGTCAGGAGTCCGTGTCCTTCTGGCGGGCCAGCGCTCCAGCACCGGCACGGGCTCGACGACGCGGCGCGGGTCGTCCGCGCGATATGGTTCGTGGCATAGCGCGAGACTATCATGGGAAGTGGACGGCGACCCATTCCTCGCCTGGTGTTCGAGGTCGCTCCGGTGACCACCTTGCGTCCGCGATGGCTGGCGCCGCGCGCCGCCATCGCATAGAATGCGCGCGCATCGGAGGAAAGGAGCCGGGACGTGCCCAGGATCAACGAGGCGTTCCTGAATCTGGGAACCAGCTATCTCTTCGCCGAGGTCAAGCGGCGAACCCAGGCTCATCGCGACGCGCACCCCGGCGCCCGCCTGATCGACCTCGGCATCGGTGACGTCACCTTGCCGCTGCCGGGCGTAGTGGTCCGGGCGCTCGAGGACGCCGCCCGCGAGCAGGCGCGGGCCGAGACGCTGAGGGGCTACGGGCCCTACGTGGGCTACGAGTTCCTCCGCGCCGAGATCGCCAGCCACGACTTCGGCGCCCGCGGCGTCCAGCTCGGCCCGGACGAGATCTTCGTCAGCGACGGCGGCAAGAGCGATGCCGCGAACATCCAGGAGCTGTTCGCGCAGGATTCGATGGTGGCCCTGATGGACCCGGCCTACCCGGTGTACGCGGACGCCAACGTGACGGCGGGGCGCTCCGGCCCCGCGGACGCGAGCGGCCGGTACTCGGGCTTCGTGTACCTGCCGTGCACCGCCGAGAACGACTTCCAGCCGGCGCTGCCCGACCGGCAAGTCGACCTCATCTATCTCTGTTACCCCAACAACCCCACCGGCGCCGTGATGACGCGCGCGGCGCTCCGGCGCTGGGTGGACTACGCGCGCGCCCACGAGGCGGTGATCGTCTACGACGCCGCGTACGAGACCTACATCCGGGATCCGGAGATCCCGCACTCGATCTACGAGATCGAGGGGGCGCGAGAGGTCGCCATCGAGTCCCGCAGCTTCTCGAAGAGCGCCGGGTTCACCGGCCTGCGGATGGCCTACACCGTCGTGCCGCGCGCGGCGGAGGGCCGGACCGGGGCCGGGGGTGCCGTGAGTCTGAACCAGCTCTGGCTCCGGAGACAGTCGACCAAGTCGAACGGGCCCCCCTACGTCATCCAGCGCGCGGCCGCGGCCGTCTACACCCCGGAGGGCCAGAAGCAGGTCCGGGCCCTGATCGACCACTACATGGAGAATGCCCGCATCCTGCGAGAGGGCCTGGAGCGAGCCGAGCTCACCGTGTACGGCGGGCGCAACGCCCCGTACATCTGGATCCGCACGCCGGCGGGCGTGTCGTCCTGGGACTTCTTCGACCGGCTCCTGGCCGAGGCCCAGGTGGTGGGCGTGCCCGGATCCGGCTTCGGCCCGAGCGGTGAAGGCTACTTCCGCGTGACCGCGTTCGGGAGCCGCGCCGACAGCGCCGAGGCGGTCGAGCGGATCGCGACGCGGCTCCGCGGCTAGCCGGCTCGGTCAGGTGCGGGCGGCCCCGCGCTCGGCACGCGGCGCCGAACGTTGGCCACGAACAGTTGGAGGTCATGAGGTCGGTGCTGCTGGCCGTCAACGGCACGTTGATGCGGGGCCTCCCGCTGAACGGGAACCTCCTGGCGGTCGGGGCCACCTTCGTCCGTGAGACGAAGACGGCCCCGAGCTACCGGCTATGGTCGATCGACGACGTGCACCCCGCCATGTTCCGCGTCTCGTCGGGAGGCGCCTCGATCTCCGTGGAGGTGTGGGCAGTGCCGCCGGCCGGCCTGGCCACGATCCTGCTCCGGGAGCCGCCGGGCCTGTCGATCGGCAAGGTGCGGCTGCTCGACGGCGAGGAGACGCTTGGCGTGCTCGGGGAGCCCGCCCTCTGCGAGGGCATGCGCGAGATCACCGCCTACTCGGGGTGGCGGGAGTACCTGGCCGTGCGCGACGCGGGGCAGGCCTGAGGGCGACGTCCGCGGCCGACCATCTCGACCGGCGCGCCGGCGAGGGTATCGGCTCAGGACTCGAGGTCATCGTCGGCCAGACGGGCGAGGAGAGCGGCCACGTTGGGGCCGCCGGCGGGCGGGCGCCAGTCGACGTGAACCACGGTGACACCGTCGGCCTCGAGCTCCTGCGCGAACAGCTCGAGCCCGATGTTGATCACCCGCAGCGGCCGGCCGAGGAGCGTGTCCCAGCTCATCGTGCGCCGACCAGCATCGCCTGCTCCAGTTCGGGCTTGACGAGCAGGCCCGCGAACCGGGACGCTTGCGCGTTCGACGGGAACACCTCCACGCCGGCCGCCTCGAGGGCGGCGATCTGGCTGCTCAGGCCCTGCGGGTCGCGCTCCGTCCCGACGACCGAGGCCACCACCGCGAGCGCCCGCGCATCCTGCGCGGCGGCGGCCCGAGCGTCGCGAACCGCCGCCGCGAGAGGCCGCGCCGGGTCAGGGTGGGCGGCCCGACCGAGCACCAGGTCGACGAGGAGCACCGAGACCTCCGGTCGCGCGCCGGCCTCGCGAATGCGCGCGGCGCGCTCCGAGGGATCGATCATCGGATGCGGCCGGCCTCGCGTGAACTCGTCGGCGCCCAGATCAAGGATCCGGTGGATTCGCTCCGCCTCGGCAGCCGCCTCGGACCCGATGGCGCCGAGCAGCGGCTCGAGGAGGACCCGGGCCTCGTGGGCCAGGGTGCCGCCGGTGTAGAGGCCGAGGAGGCGCCCGCGCCGGCGTCGGTCGGGGGCCTGGCGCGCGAGGCGCGCGCGAACCCCGGCGGCGTCCGTGAATGCCCGCGCGCTCCACGATGCGCCGCGCGCGAGCGCGGCGGCTGCCGCGGCCGCCTCCTCGAGCGTTGCGACCCGATGTCCCGCCGCCCCGGCGCCGGGGCCGGCGCCCAGACAGCAGACCACGACGGGCTTCGCGATCGCCCGGATGATCGTCTCGAGCTCCGCCATCACCGCGGGCGCGGGCGGCTTCGAGATGAGGACGATGACGCGCGTGTCCGGATCCGCCACCAGCAGCTCGAGCCCGAGCTTCGTCATGGCGCCCCCGACCGGATCGGACAGATCCCGCCCGCCGACCCCCACTCCCTGCGAGATCCCCTCCCCGAGAGTGGCCAGATGCGACGCGACCGCCTGCAGTCCCGTGCCCGAGGCGGCGACGCACCCGACCCGCCCGCGCGGCACCGTGTTGGCGAAGCCGAGCCCGACGCCGCCGAGATACGCGGTCCCGCAGTCCGGGCCCATGCAGAGCAGCCCGCGGCTCGCGGCGAAGCGCTTGAGCTCGACCTCCTCGTCGAGGGCGACGTTGTCGCTGAAGAGGAAGACGTGGAGCCCCCGCCGGAGTGCGCTCATCGCCTCGAGCGTCGCATGGGCCCCGGGCACCGAGACGACGGCCAGGTTGGCGTCGGGCAGGACGCGCAGCGCCGACTCCAGGGTCCGGGGCAGCGCCCGCCCGGTCGCCTCCCGCTCCCGGTGGCGGCGGTCGAAAAACGTCCTCGCCGCCTCGAGCGCAGCCCGCACCACCCCCTCGGTCTCGGCGTCGACCGCGAGCATGAGGTCGCCCGGGGCCGCGTCCTGCAGCTCCGCCACGGCGAGCCCGGCGGCGGCGAGGAGCTGGCGGTTCGCCGGAGTACCCATGAGGGCGGCGGCCTGGCGGACCCCGGGATGCTCCCGCAGCTCCGCGGCCAGGCGCATGAGCACCATCGAGTCCTGGTAGAACGACCGCCAGACCTCGGCGCGGACCGGCATGCGGCTCAGGCGCCGTGCACCTCGCCGAACGCGACGAGCGCGTCGACGAACGGCTGAAGGGGTGGCGTGGCGATGCCCGCGCCGATCATCCGCGGGGCACTGCGGTGCGCGATGGCGGTGTTGATCGGGGGCACGATCCCGGTCCGGACCACCTTCCGCACATCGATGCCGGTCGGGGTGCCCTCGCCGCCGAGGGCCGGGATCGGGAAGAGCGGGTTGGCCCCCACGCAGATCTCCGACATCCGCCGTGACGTGGCGACCGCGTCGGCGAACGACTTGGCGCCGACGATCTTCTGGACGGCCGGGGAGGCGGCCATCGCGAGGCCACCGAGCCCGTAGGTCTCCATGATGGCGGAGTCCCCGGTGTCGAGGTTGGCGTCGGCGGCGGTGGCGCCGGGGAAATAGAGGCCATCCACCGCGCTGGCCGGGGCGGTGAACCAGCGGTCGCCCAGACCCGCGACGCGAACCCCGAACTCCACGCCATTGCGCGCCATCGCGGAGACCACCGTAGACCCGGCGATCCCCTCGATGGCGCGGGCCGCGGCCTTGGCCGCGCACATCGACCACGCGAGGAAGAACTGGTCGTTGTCGCGGGTCAGGAAGCGCATGATCGCCTCGAGGCGATCCCGGTCCGGCACCACCGCCACCAGGGGCGCCGCCAATCGGCGCGCGAGAAGGCCGGTGGCCGCGGCGTTCCGCATATGCATCTCGTCGCCCATGCCAAGCGCCTGCGCCATCAGGGCCGCCAGATCGATCGGTCCCTCGCGCGCGAGCACCGCCGAGAGCGCCGGCGCCACCACGTCGCGGATCCACGCGAGCCCCGCCAGCGTCTCGGGCCCGTGGGCCCCGAAACGCAGCTGATGCCCCCAGGGGCCGTCGGCGATGAAGGTGGAGGCGGTGGTCCCGTTGGCCGGATCCTCGACCACGAGCAGCGGCGCGCTGGGCGAGATCACCCCGGCCATCGGACCGAGGGCACCGCGAGAGTGGCACGGGGCGAAGGCGATCTCGCCGGAGGCGGCGAGGCGCTCGGCATCCGCCGGCGTCCTGGCCCAACCCTCGAACAGGACCGCCGCGGTCACCGCGCCGCGCATCGGGCCGCACATGCGTTCCCACGCGATCGGGGGCCCCGCGTGCAGGAGCGACTGACCCGTCAAGGCCAGCGCCTCGCGGGCCGGCGTGACGCCCGTCCACCGCGGTCGCGCGCGGCACAGCCGCTCGAGCGCCTCGCGGTTGGCGGCGGCGATGTTCACGCTCACGACGGATTTCCCGGGCCCCGCATGGCGGGCGTCATTATAAGGGATGGTTCCGCGCGCCGCCCTTCGATATGATCCCCGCCATGACCGCGGCCCCCCTCGTCGCGCTGCGCGGTATCACCCGGCGCTTTTCCGGCGTCACCGCCAACGACCACGTCGACCTCGACATCCACCTCGGCGAAGTGCACGCGGTGGTCGGGGAGAACGGCGCCGGGAAGAGCACCCTGATGAAGATTTTCTACGGCTTCTATCGGGCCGATGCCGGGGAGATCCGGCTCGACGGGCGGCCCGTGCGGATCGACTCGCCCCAGGACGCGCGCCGCCTCCGCATCGGCATGGTCTTCCAGGACTTCGTGCAGGTCCCGGCGCTGAGCGTCGCCGAGAACGTCGCGCTCTTCCTCCCGGACCTGCCCTGGGTCCTGGACCGAGCCGAGATCGCCGACCGGATCAAGGCGATCTCCACACGCTACGGGCTCGACGTGGATCCGTCGGTCCCGGTCTGGCGCCTCTCGGTGGGCGAGCGGCAGAAGGTGGAGGTCCTGAAGCTGCTCCTCGCCGACGCGCGAGTCCTGATCCTCGACGAGCCCACGAGGAGCCTCGCGCCCCACGAGGTGCGGGCGCTCTTCGAGAGCTTCGATGCCCTGCGGCGGGGCGGCTATGCCGTCGTGTTCATCACGCACAAGCTCCGGGAGGTCCTGGCCTGCGCCGACCGCATCACGGTGATGCGCCGCGGGCGGGTGGCCGGGACGCTGCTTCGCGCCGAGGCCTCCGAGCGCGAGCTCGTGGCCCTGATGTTCGGCGCCGAGGTGGCGCCCGCGGCCCGCCATCCGGCCGACGTCCAGGCCGCCGCGGCACCGCTGCTCGAGCTGCGCTCGGTCAGCACCCGGGCGGAGGGCCAGGCCACCGCGCTGGAGGAGATCAGCCTGCGCATCCGGCCCGGGGAGATCGTGGGCGTCGCCGGGGTGTCGGGCAACGGCCAGCGGGAGCTCGGTGACACGATCCTCGGCCTCCTGCCGTCCGCCGCCGGCGCCAAGCGGTTGTGGGGGCAGGAGGCCGGGCGCTGGTCCGTCGCCCGCATCCGCGCGAGCGGCGTCGCGTTCATTCCCGAGGACGCCCTCGGCATGGCCGCGGTCCCGGGGATGACCGCGCTCGAGAACATGGCACTCGGTGACACCCGGCGCTACGCGCGCGCGGGCGGGCTGGCCATCGACTGGGCCGCGGTCCGCGAGGACCTCGGGCGCGCGCTCGCGCGACTCCGGGTGACGCTCCCGTCCCTCGACATCCCCGCGGCGGCGCTGTCGGGCGGCAATGTCCAGCGGATGATCCTGGCGCGCGAGACCGCGCACATGGCCAAGCTGATCGTCGCCTTCTACCCGACGCGCGGCCTCGACCTCCGGAGTGCCGTCGCCGCCCGCGAGCTGCTGGTGGCCGCGCGTGGGGAGGGTGCCGGGGTCCTGCTGATCTCGGAGGACCTGGACGAGCTGTTCGCACTCTCCGATCGGCTGATCGTGCTCTTCCGCGGGCGGATCGTGGCCACCGCCACACCCGAGACCATCACGATGGACGAGATCGGGCACTTGATGACGGGGTCGAGGGCGGCGTGAGCACCCCGAGTGAGCCGATCGCCGGGGCGATGGCCTTCGGGGGCAGCCGGCTCTCCGGGCTCACCCGGGCGCTGGGGCTCCTGGCGCTCGGGCTCGCCGTCTTCGCCGCCGTGCTGCTGGTGTTCGGGAAGAATCCGCTCCGGGCGTACGCCGACATCTTCTCGAGCACGCTCGGGAGCTGGTACGGGTTCTCCGAGACGCTCGTCAAGGTCATCCCGTTGATCCTCACCGCGGTGGCCGTCGCGGTCCCCGGCCGGATCTGGCTCATCAACGTCGGCGGCGAGGGCCAGCTGCACGTGGGCGCGCTCGCCGCGACGTGGGGGGCGCTCCAGTGGAGCCACTGGCCGGCGTGGCTCCTCCTCCCGGCGATGGGCGGGCTGGGGTTCCTGGGGGGCGGCCTGTGGGGCGCCATTCCCGGCGTGCTGCGGGCCCGCGGCTGGGCGAGCGAGACGATCGCGACCCTGCTCCTGAACTACGTGGCGATCCTCCTGGTGAACTTCGTCGTGTTCGGTCCGTGGCGGGATCCGGAAGGCGTCAACTATCCGCAGACCGCGGAGTTCGCCGCCGCCGCCATCCTGCCGGCCTTCGGGACGAGTCGCGTGCACCTCGGGATCGTGTTCGCCCTCGCGGCGCTGGCGATGTTCGCGTTCGTGGTCACCCGCACGCGCTGGGGTCTCGAGATGCGGGCGATCGGCGGCAACGCCGAAGCCGCCCGGCGCGCCGGGATCCCGATCGAGGCCTACGTCGTCGTGCTCATGCTGGTCGGCGGCGGGCTCGCCGGCCTCGCCGGCATGGCCGAGGTGTCGGCCATTCAAGGCCGGCTCCGCCCGAGCCTGTCGCCCGGGTACGGGTACACCGGCTTCCTGATCAGCTGGATGGCCGCGGGCCGGGCGGGCGGCATCCTGGTGGCGGCGTTCCTGCTCGCGGTCATCACCGCGGGCGGCGACATCCTGCAGATGACGCAGGCGCTGCCGGGCTCGGTCGTGCACATCCTGATGGCCGTGATCTTCTTCGTCGTCCTCGGCCGGAGGGCCGGCGGGCGGTGATCGGTACGGCGCGAAGCCTGCTGTCCGGGGCGATCCTCTCCGGCACTCCGCTGCTGTACGCCACGCTCGCGGAGGTGGTCAGCGAGCGGGCGGGCATCGTGAACCTGGGCCTCGAGGGCGTGATGCTGATGGGAGCGGTCGCGGGATTCATCACGATGGTGCAGACGGGCAGCGCGACCGCGGCCCTCGTCGCGGGCGCCCTCGCGGGCGCCCTCTTCAACCTGATCTTCGCGTTCGTCGTGATCACCCGGCGGGCGAACCAGCTCGCCAGCGGCCTCGCCCTGCTGTTCTGCGGCGTGGGACTGAGCGCGCTGATCGGAGGCCCGTACGTCGGGAGCCAGGTCGCCGGGCTGCCCGAGCTCCGGATCCCGCTGCTCGCGGAGCTGCCGCTGGTCGGTGCGGTCCTCTTCCAGCACGACGGGCTGGTCTACGCCTCGGGCCCGCTCGCGGTCCTGACCTGGTGGGCCCTGTTCCACACGCGCTGGGGCCTCCACCTGCGCGCGGTCGGCGAGAACCCCACCGCCGCGTTCGCGGCCGGCAAGAGCCCCCCGGCCCTTCAATTCCAGGCGCTGTTCATCGCGGGGCTGCTGGGAGGCATCGCGGGCGTCCACCTGTCGCTCGGGCCGGCCAAGACGTGGGCGGAGTGGATGACGGCGGGTCGTGGGTTCATCGCGGTGGCGCTCGTGATCTTCTCCAAGTGGCACCCGCTGCGCGCGATCGGCGGGGCGCTCGTGTTCGGCGGGGCGATCTCGTTACAGCTCCAGCTGCAGGCGCTCGGCGTGCCGGTCTCGCCGTTCCTGCTCGACATGCTGCCCTACCTGCTCAGCCTGGCCTTGCTCGCCGCGTGGGGCGGCGCGCGCCGCCATGCCGCGCCGGGTAGTCTCGGACGCGTGTTCCAGCGCAGCGACTGATTCAGAGGGCCGACCCACAACGCGGAAGGAGTCCAGACGATGAGGCCGAAGCATCTCGGGATCGGGCGGACGCTCCTGGCGATGTTCGCGTCGCTGCTGCTGGTCGTGGCGGTCGGCGGGCCCGACGCGGCCGCGCAGCCGAAGCTGAAGGTCGGGATCATCCACCTCGGGTCGATCAACGACGCCGGCTACAACCAGGCGCACGCCGAGGGTGTCCAGATCATGAAGCGCAATCTTCCGGGGGTGGAGGTGATCCAGGTCGAGAACGTCCCCGAGGGCGCCGACGCCGAGCGGGTCATGGAGAACATGATCAGGCAGGGCGCCGGGCTCATCATCGCGGCGAGCTTCGGGTATCTCGAGCCGGCACTGCGGGTCGCCCAGAAGTACCCCGACGTGAAGTTCGTGCACCCCGGCGGCTACAAGCGAGCGCCGAACCTCACGACCTACTGGGCGAGCACCCCGGAGGCGTTCTACCTCATGGGTATCGCGGCCGGCATGAGCACGAAGACGAACAAGCTCGGGTACGTCGTGGCCCTCCCGATCAGCTTCTTCCTGGCGAACATCAACGCCTTCGAGCTCGGCGCCCGCTCCGTGAACCCCAAGGCCGAGACGCGCGTCGTCTTCACCGGGGGGTTCCTCGACCCCGCCAAGGAGGCCGCGGCGGCCAGCGCGCTCCTCGAGCAGGGGGTCGACGTGCTGGGAGTGATCGTGGACTCCCCGATCACCGTGGTGCAGGCCGCCGAGAAGCGCAACGCCTACTCGGTCGGCTACCACTACCTCGGCGCCCAGAAGTTCGCCCCGAAGGGGTGGATCAGCGGCATCGCGTTCACGTGGGGCGACCTCTACACGCGCTTCGCGAAGCAGGTCATGGACGGGACGTGGAAGAGCGAGAACATCCTGGGCGGCCTCGGCGACGACTACCTGACGATCGCGCCGTTCGGGCCGGCGGTCCCGCCCGAGGCGGTGAAGCTCGTGAACGCAAAGAAGCAGGATCTGGCGAGCGGGAAGCTGCAGGTCTTCCAGGGGCCGCTGCGCGACAACAAGGGGGTGGAGCGCGTGAAGGCGGGGGAGGTCTTCCCGCTCACCGAGCTTCGCAAGATGGACTGGCTGGTGGAGGGCGTCGTCGGGCAGGCGAGGTGACCTGCGGCATCGGGAGGCCTCACGCGCCGGCGTTCGCGGTCTCGAGCGCGGAGAGCAGGCGGCGAGAGGTGGAAACCCAGCCGAAGATCCCGCCCTGCGCCTTGATCATGGCGATGGCGGCCGCGTGCAGCTCCGGGAAGTACGAGGCCACGCAGTCCTCGAGGACGAGGCACTCGTAGCCGCGATCGTTCGCCTCGCGCACGGTGGTGTGGACGCAGACCTCGGTCGTGACGCCGGTCACCACGAGGCTCCGGATCGCGCGCGCCTCGAGCACCCCGGCGAGGTCGGTCGCGTAGAACGCACCCTTGCCGGGCTTGTCGATGACCGGCTCGTCCGGCCCCGGCCGCAGCTCGTCGATGATGTCGTGGCCGTACTCCCCCCGGACGAGAACCCGACCCATCGGCCCGGCGTCACCGATGCCGACCGTGAGTCGGCCGCGGGCCTTCTTGGACGGCGGGCAGTCACTGAGGTCGGGCGAGTGGCCCTCGCGGGTGTGGACGACCCGGAGCCCGGCGCGCCGGAACGCCTCCAGCAGGCGGCGCGTCGGCTCGACCGCGTGGCGGAGCGGCGTGACGTCGTTGCCGAGCAGCTCGCCGAAGCCGCCCCGCTCGAGAAAATCCCGCTGCATGTCGATGACGAGCAGCGCGGTGCAAGACGGATCGCAGACGAACTCGTACGGCTCCGCGGCGATGCGGAGGAGGGGCGGCGTCATCCCGCTGCCTCGCGCGCCTCACGCGGAGAGCGTGAGCTGCATCTTGTCGTCGGGGACGATGATCGTGCCCGCCTCGCCGCGAATCCCGGCCAGCGCGTCTTCGAGGGCACAGATCGTGGCCCGGCCGCCGCCGTCGTGGACGAAGCGGTAGGCCGCCCGGACCTTCGGGCCCATGCTCCCGGCCGAGAACGGCTCGCGGACCAGCAAGGCCTCGAACTCGGTGAGCGCCATCCGCCCGACGAACCGCTGGGTCGGCTTGCCGTAGTCGATGGCCACCCCCGGCACGTCGGTGAGCATCAGCAGGGTGGCGGCGCGCAGCTCGAGGGCGAGGCGCGCGGCGGCGAGATCCTTGTCCACCACCGCCTCCACGCCCTGGAGCCGGCCGTCCGTCCGGCGGAGGACGGGCACGCCGCCGCCGCCGCACGCGATCACCACCGCGCCGGCGCCGAGGAGCGTACGGATGGCGTCGACCTCGAGGATGCGCATCGGCTGGGGCGACGGCACGAGCTTCCGCCAGCCGCGGCCGTCGATCAGGGCCCACGTCTCGCCCCGCTCGCGCATGCGCCGCTCGGCCACCTCCCGGGCCAGGAAGGGGCCGATGGGCTTGGTCGGGATTGCGAAGGCGGGATCATCGGCATCCACCAGCACCTGGGTGATCACGGTCGCCACGGGTCGTGAGATGCCGAGCGCGCTCATCTCGCTCCGGAGCGCCTGCTGGATCATGTACCCGATCTGGCCCTGCGTCTCGGCCCCGCAGACGTCGAGCGGCACCGTCGGCACGAGGCTCGCCGCCGCTTCGTTCTGGATCAGCAGATTGCCGACCTGCGGGCCGTTGCCGTGCGTGAAGATCGGTTGGTACCCCTCGGCGATGAGCTGCACGATCTGCTGGCAGGTCAGCCGCACGTTGTCGAACTGCTCTTCGTATCGGCTGAGCTCCTTGGAGCGGAGGATGGCGTTGCCGCCCAGGGCCACCACCAGGAGCTTCTCGCTGAGGCTCACCCGTTCCTCCCGCCCTGGACGGCCGCCTCGAGGGCCCGCTCGAAACATTGGAGCGGCGGCGCCACGAGACCGGCACCGATCTGACCGACGCCCGGCCGGCGGTGGGCGATGCCGGTGTCGATCTGCGGGAGGATGCCGGTCCGCATCACGAGGCCCACGTCGATGCCGGCCGGCGTCCCTCGGAAGTCCAGCGCGGGGATCTTGTAGGTGTCGTGCTCGCCGAGCGTGATCTCGTACATGAGCCGGGTGGTGGCGAGGGCATCGCCGGGCGTGCCCCCGACGAACTGCACGATCGCGGGCGCCGCGGCCATCGCGAAGCCACCGAGCCCGGCGGTTTCCGTGATCGCGCTGTCGCCCAGGTCGGGATTGGCGTCTTCCGGGCCGAACCCCGGAAAGTACAGGCCGGCGGGGATGGGGGCCGGAGCCGTGAACCAGCGATCGCCGAGGCCGCTCACCCGGATGCCGAACTCGGTGCCGTTCCGCGCCATGGCCGTGACCATTGTACTCCGCGGCACGCCGTGGGCCGCATCGAGCGATGCCTTGCAGGCGGCCATCGACAGGTTCAGGAAAAAGTGCTCGTTCTCCGCGAGGAAGGCGAGGATGCGCTCCGGGTCGTTTCCGGCCGAGTCGAGCGCCGCCACGTGCGGGGCGAGGGTCTTGACCAGCAGGGCGGACGCCGCCCGGTTGCGGTTGTGGCACTCGTCGCCCATCTGCAGCGCCTGGGCGATGAGCAGGCGCAGGTCCACCCCGCCGGCCCGGCGGACGGCCGCGCCGATGGCCGGTGCGAGCGCCGTCTCGAGCCAGCGCAGGCGCTCCAGGACGTCGGCCGAGTACGCGCCGAAGCGGAGGACCTTGCCGAGGCCCTCGTTCAGGGTCGCGTACGCGCGGTTGCCGCGGGCCTGGTTCTCCACCACGAGAACGGGCATCGACGGGCTGACGACGCCGGCCATCGGACCGACGGCGGCGTGGTGATGGCAGGGCGCGAACGTGAGACCGCCGCTCGCCGCCAGCGTCTCGGCGTCGGCGGGAGTGGCGGCCCGCCGCTCGTATAGCAGGGCGCCCACGAGGGCGCCCCGCAGCGGGCCGCTCATGCGGGCCCATTCGATGGGCGGGCCGGCGTGCAGGATCGTCTGGGGCGTCATGCCGGGGACGACCTCGAGGGCGGGACGCACGTCGACGAGCCGGGGCCGCGCACCGAGAAACCGGGAAAGCGCCTCTTGGTTCGCCGCGTTCATCCGCTGACCGCCGCGTTCAGGGCCCGCCCAGGGCGATCACGAAGCCAGCCAGCATGTCCCATCCGGAGGAGTGGCCGATGCGGGTCACACGCCGAGCCGTGTCGAGGGTTTGGGCCAGCGGCGCCCGGGTGCCCAGCGCGTTGGTGAGCTCGTGGAGAGGCGCGTGGCCATGACCGCTGACCAGGTCCATGAGGAGCGTGAGGCTGATCGGGTGCGTGCGCTCACGCGCCGCATCGACCACGGCCGCCGCCGCCTGCGCCCACCGGGTGGTGCTTTCGCCGGCCCCGGCCCCCAGCCGCGCGCGCGCAAAGAAGGCACCACCGACGAAGTCGTCGCCAGCGGGGGTGAGGCCCGGCCCGAGGCCGACGAGCTCGACGGCGGCCATGGCCGCTGCCTCGGCATCGTCGGCGGTGCAGGCCTCGGCGAGGGCGCGGGCGGGGACGGTGGCGCGCTCGAGCGGGAAGGCCAGGGGCCCCCCAGCCACCAGCGCGCCGAAGCCCGGCGGTGGCGCCAAGCTCGCCAGCGCCGCCATGAGCGCGCGCGCACTCGACCTCAGCTCGTCCGTCGCCAGCGTGAAGGCGACCGTGCACGGCCTCCATACCCGCGCACCTCGACCGTCGAGCTCGACGGTCTCACCGGGCGTGACGTCGGGCCACGGGCCCGCAGTCACGATGGCCCGCCCGTGAAGCGCGGCCCCCACGGTCCCGAGCCAGATGAGGGACGTGGAGGGTCCCGGCAACCGCCCCCACGCCGGCGCGTCACGGAGGCGCCGGTGGTCCGCCTCGACACCCCACGATTCGCCAAGTTCGGCATCCACCGTGAGATAGAGCGAGCCGGATAGGACCGCCAGCACCCGGGCCTCCCCCCGCTTCCGCCGTAGCGCCGCCTCCGCCCGCCAGCCCACCTCGCGCAGCGCGACGACCGTGGCCACGGCGCGAGGCTAGCACGACGGGAATCCTGACCGTCAGCCGTGTACAATGCTCCGCGGATCGAACGGGAGGGGGACACGCATGACGGTCGACACGCCGCAGCTGGCTCGGATGCTCCGCACCATGATCCTGATCCGGGAGTTCGACGAGCGGGCCATCGAGCTGCGGGTGGCCGGGAAGATCTACGGCGCGGTGCACCCCTACGTGGGCCAGGAGGCGGTCGCGGTCGGGGTGTGCGCGAACCTGACGGAGCGGGATCGCGTCACCAGCACGCACCGCGGTCACGGCCACTGCATCGCGAAGGGCGCCGACATCCGGCGCATGATGGCCGAGCTGTTCGGCCGCGTGGACGGCTACTGCAAGGGCAGAGGCGGTTCCATGCACATCGCGGATTTCGCGGTGGGGATGCTGGGCGCCAACGGCATCGTCGGCGGCGGGCTGCCCATCGCCTGCGGGGCGGCGCTGGCCGCCCAGCTCGAGGGGCGGGGCAGCGTGACCGTGTGCTTCTTCGGGGACGGCGCCGCCGCCGAGGGCGAGTTCCACGAGGCCCTCAACATCGCCTCGGTGTGGAAGCTCCCGATCGTCTTCGTCTGCGAGAACAACCAGTACGCCGCCAACAACGCGGTCGGCGTCCAGCATTCGCGCGTCGACATCGCCGCCCACGCGGCGGCCTACGCCATGCCCGGCGTGATCGTCGACGGCAACGACGTGCTCGAGGTCGAGGCGGCGACGCGTGAGGCCGTCGCGCGCGCCCGCCACGGCGACGGGCCGAGCCTGCTCGAGTGCAAGACGTATCGCTGGCGCTTCCACGCGATGCGGGCCACGCCGCCCCCGGAGACTCGCCCGGCCGACGAGATCGCCGCCTGGAAGGCCCGCGACCCCATCGCGCGCCTCGAGCAGCACGTGCTCGGCCGGGGCCTGCTCTCGGCCGGCGAGGTCGGCGCGATCCGGGAGCGCGTCAAGACCGATCTCGACGCCGCGGTGACCTTCGCCGAGCAGAGCCCGTTTCCCGATCCGAAGGACCTGCTGGTCGTCGACATGTTCGCCGACTGAGGCGACGAGGAGCCGGGCATGCGCGAGATCAGCTTCCAGCAGGCGCTCGACGAGGCGGTGGCCGAAGAGATGCGTCGCGATCCGCGGGTCATCACCATGGCCACCGATTTCACCGGCGACCCGATCAAGGAGTTCGGCCCGGCGCGCGTGCGCTTCTCGCCGATCTCCGAGGCGGTGCTGACCGGGATGGGTCTGGGAGCCGCGGGTTGTGGCTTCCGCCCCATCGTGAACTGGCGGATGGTGACCTTCTCCTTCGTGGCGATGGATCAGATCGTCAACCAGGCGAGCAAGATCCGTTACATGTTCGGCGGGCAGGCCGACTTCCCGGTGACCTACCGCTGTTCGACCGGCGGCGGCATCGGCCTGGCCGCCCAGCACTCGCAGAGCCCGTACTCGATGTGGATGCATCTCGCCGGGCTCAAGATCGTCCTCCCGTCGACACCCGCCGACGCCAAGGGTCTGCTCAAGAGCGCCATCCGCGACAACAATCCCGTGGTCTCCTTCGAGTGTAGCCGCCTGGCGGCTCTGACCGGGCCCGTGCCCGACGGGGACCACCTCGTTCCCATCGGGGTCGCGGCCGTGAAGCGGGCGGGCACCGATGTGACCATCGTCGGGCTCGCCTACTACGTGCACGAGGCACTCGCGGTGGCCGAGGAGCTCGCGCGCGAGGGCATCGCCGTCGAGGTGGTCGATCCGCGGACGCTGGTCCCCCTGGACGTAGACACCCTGCACGCCTCGGTGCGGAAGACGGGGCGGGTGGTGATCGTGGACGAGGCCCCCGCCACGTGCTCGGCCGCGTCGGAGATCGCCGCGCTGATCGTCGAGGACCCGGAGACCTTCCGCGCCCTGAAGGCCCCCGTCCGCCGCGTCTGCGCCGTTCCCGTCCCCGTGCCCTACAGCCCGACCCTGGAACGGGCCGCGCTCCCGAGGCGGGAGGACATCAAGTCCGCCGTCTACGAGGTTCTCAAGGAGTCCCTGCGTCCTGCCTAGCGCGAAGACCAGCCGGGAAGTTCCGACTCAGATACGCGTCGGCGCGGCTGCTGATATAGTCGCCGCATGGTAAAGGCGGTGTCCTTCTTCAAGCGGAAGTCCGGGATGCCGGTGGAGGAGTTCCAGGCCTACTGGCGGGGGAGGCATCCGGCGCCGGTCGTGCGGCTACCGGGAGTGCGGCGGTACGTGCAGTCGCACACGCTGCTCGCCGGGTACCGGAAAGGCGAGCCGATGTACGACGGCATCGCCGAGCTGTGGTTCGACGACACGAAGGCGATGCACGCCCTCCGCGGCACGAAGGAGCTCGCGGCCGTCGAGGCCGACGAGGCCGTGTTCATCGACCGTGGGACGATGCGGATGATCATCACCGAGGAGCACGTGATCAAGGACGGCCCCGCCCCGACCGACGGCGTGAAGAACATCGAGTTCGTCACCCGGGAGCGCGGGCTGGAGGTGCACGACTTCCAGCGCTATTGGCTAAAGATCCACGGGCCGCTCGCCGCGCAGATCCCCATGATCCGGCGGTATGTGCAGAGCCACACTCGCCCCTCCGCCTACGAGCGGGGGCGCACGCCCGCGTACGACGGCGTGGCGATCACCTGGTTCGACGACACCCAGGCGATGCGCGCGTCGGCCGCGACCGTCCAGTACGCGCGCGTGCGGGCCGATGAGCCGAGGTTCCTCGAGCCCGGCGACCCGCCGTTCATCATCACGACCGAGCACGTGATCGTCCCGTAGAAAGGACACCATGAGCCTCGATCTCTTGATTCGCAACGGCACGATCGTCGACGGTTCCGGGGCGGCGCGCTATCCGGGTGACGTGGCCGTGCGGGCCGGCCGCATCGTCGAGATCGGGCGCGTGCGGTCGGCGGCCGAGCGGGTCATCGACGCCGACGGCCTGGTCGTCGCCCCCGGCTTCGTCGACGGCCACACCCACATGGACGCCCAGGTGGCGTGGGACCCGATCGGCAGCTGCTCCTGCTGGCACGGCGTCACCACCGTGATCATGGGTAACTGCGGCTTCGCGCTAGCCCCGTGCCGGCCCGAGGAGCGCGAGTGGTTCGCCCGCTGCCTGACCGCGGTGGAGGACATCCCGACCGAGGCGATGCTGGCCGGCATCGACTGGACGTGGGAGACCTTCCCAGAGTACCTGGCCACGGTCGATCGGCTGCCGAAGGCCATCAACTACGGCGCCTACATCGGCCATTCCGCCCTACGCATGTACGTCATGGGCAAGCGGGCGCTTTCCGAGCCGGCCACCGAGGAGGATCTCGCCCGCATGACCGCGGCGGTCAAGGAAGCGATCCGCGCCGGGGCCATGGGCTTCTCGAGCTCCCGTTCCACGACCCATGTGACGCCCGACGACACCCCGGTGGCCAGCCGCATCGCCGAGTGGTCGGAGGTCGATCGCCTCGTGGGCGCCATGGGCGAGCTCGGGGCCGGCATCTTCCAGGTCGGGCCCGACATCTCGGGCGGCCCCGCGCAGCGGGCGTTCCTGGTCCGGCTCAAGCGGGTGGCGCTCGAGAGCGGGCGCCCGGTGATGTTCGGCACCATCTCGAGCCGCCAGGGCGTGGACCCGAACCCGTGGACCTACCAGCTCGAGTACCTCGACGAGTGCGCGGTGGCCGGCGCCCGCGTGTGGGGGCAGACGACTACACGGTCCATCAACGCGATCTTCTCATTGAAATCGTATCTACCGTTCGACGTCCTGCCCGCCTGGCGCGAGCTGCGCCGCCTCCCGCTGGCCGAGCAGAAGCAGCGTCTCGCCGACCCGGCGACGCGGCGGGCGCTCGTCGCGGAAGAAGCGCGGATGAAGCCCCGCGACAACGTCTTCCAGGGCGGCGGCGCGGCCACCACCCATCCGCGCAAGCCGGACTACAGCAACCTCTACGCCATGAAGGACGTGGACTGGGACGACCCGACGGTGGCCCAGCTCGCGGCCGCGCGGGGGCAGCATCCGGTCGAGGTGATGATCGACCTTGCCCTCGCGAACGACAACCAGGTATTCGTGCAGCCGCTGGTCAACGAGCACCCGGATCACGTGCTCGGCATGCTCCGGCATCCTCGCACGCTGGCCACGTTCTCGGATTCGGGTGCGCACGTCTGCCAGGAGATGGGCTCATCGCTGCAAACCCACATGCTGAGCTACTGGGTGCGGGCCAAGCAGGCGTTCACGCTCGAGCAGGCGGTGCGCAAGTTGAGCTTCGACAACGCGGCCGCCTGGGGCCTCGCCGATCGCGGCCTGCTCAAGGCCGGGTATCGCGCCGACCTCGTGCTGTTCGACCCCGCGCAAGTGAGGCCGGCGATGCCGACGGTCGAGGCCGACCTGCCCGGCGGGGCGCGTCGCCTCGTGCAGAAGGCGGAGGGCATCGCGGCCACCATCGTCAACGGCGAGGTCACGCTCGAGAACGGCAAGTCGACCGGCCGCCGGCCCGGCGCGCTGCTGCGCGGGCCGGGCGCCGCGCGCTGACCGGCAGGAGGCGCCGATGAGCGAGCGCGGAGCCACGCCCGTCGCCGACGCGCTGGTCGACTTCGTGCTCGGGCTCGAGCCCGGGTCGCTGCCCGACGCGGTGGCCGAGGCCGCCGGCCTCTGCCTCACCGACTGGGTCGGCGTCGCCATCCGCGGCTCGACCGAGCCGCTCGCCGGCGCGCTCGACGCGGTGGTCGGCGCCGCGGGCGGCGAGCCACAGGCGACGGTGGTCGGACGCGGGCGCCGGACGAGCGCGCTGCTGGCCGCGCTGGCCAACGGCGCCCAGGGCCACGCGCTCGACTTCGACGACACGCACCTCCCCTCCATCGTTCACGGCTCGGCGCCGGTGGCCCCCGCCGTGCTCGCGGTGGCCGAGTGGCGGCGACGGCCGGGTCCCGAGGCCCTCGCCGCCTTCGTGGCCGGCTTCGAGGTCGAGACGCGGATCGGCCGGGTCATCGGCCCCACGCTGGCCGACCGCGGCTGGCACGTCACCGCGCTCCTCGGTCACTTCGGCGCTGTGGCGGCCGCGGGGAAGCTGCTGGGCATCACCGCCGAGCAGCTCAGGCGGGCGCTCGGGATCGCGGGCACCCAGGCCGCGGGGCTCGAGCAGTCGCTCGGCACGATGTGCAAGCCGCTGCATCCGGGCAAGGCGGCGATGAACGGGCTCCTGGCCGCGCTCCTCGCGCGCGAGGGCTTCACGGGCCCGACGGGAATCCTCGACGAGCGCTCCGGGCTTCCCGGAACGTTCGTCGGCCTCACCGATCTAGGCCCGGCGCTCGAGGATCTCGGCAAGCACTTCGAGATCCTCGACAACAGCACGAAGCTCTACGCCGCCTGCCACCTGCTCCACGCGACGATCGACGCCGGTCGCGCGATCTGGGAGCGTTCGACGCCATCGTCCGAGGCAATCACCGCGGTGGAGTGTCACGTGCATCCGCTGGCGGTCAAGGTCGCCGCGATCCCCGAGCCCCGCAGCGGGCTCGAGGCCAAGTTCAGCGCCGCCTACTGCGCGGCGCTCGCCCTGACCCGAGGCGCGGCCGGAGAATCGGAGTTCATCGCGCCCGATCCGGACCTTGTCGCGCTGGCCCGGCGGATCCGGCCCGTGGCCGACCCCGCCCTCGGCATTCCGGAGGCGCGGATGCGCGTGCGGCTCCGCGACGGGCGCGTGCTCGACGAGGTCGTGCGGGCCGCGCGCGGCACCCCAGGCCACCCTGTTTCCCGGCAGGAGGTGGAGGAGAAGTTCCGGCGGCTCGCGAGCGCGGTTCTGCCGGCGGCGCGGGCCGAGCGGCTGCTCGAGACGCTGCGGCAGCTTCCCGCGCTCCCCGATGTCGCGGCGCTCGCGCCGCTCACCTGCGCCTGAGCGCGGCCCGAGATGCCGGTCACCGAGATCCTCGGCCTGAGCATCCACTACCACGCTCCGCGTGGCGGAGGCGAAGGGCGCGGCCAGCGGGTGCTGTACGTGCACGGCACGGGCTGCAACGCCGGGGTCTGGGACGCCCACATGGCCGCCATCGCGGACGCGCACACCCCGGTGGCCATCGACCTGCCCGGGCACGGGCGCTCCCAGGGGCGCGGCTTCCGGGGCATGGCCGACTATGCCGAGTTCGTGATCGGGCTGGCGGACGTGCTGGGCTGGCGCCGCTTCGTGCTGGCCGGGCATTCGATGGGTGGCGGCATCGCCATCACCGCCGCCCTGTATCATCCCGAGCGGATCGCCGGCCTTGTCCTCGTCGATACCGGCGCCCGCCTGCGGGTGGCCCCCGACCTCCTGCGCGTCGCGCGCGCCGCCGCGGCGAGCGGGCAGGCGCCGGCCACCGACCGCTCCTGGGCCTTCGCGTCGAGCACATCCCAGGCGGTGGTCGACCGCGTGCAGACGCTGACCGCCGGCGTCGACCCGCGGGTCACCTACACCGACTGGATCGCCGACGACACCTTCGACGCGATGACGCGGATCGGGGAGATCACCGCGCCCACTTTCGCCCTCTGCGGCGCGGAGGACCGGCTCACGCCCGTGAAGTACCACCGCTACCTCCAGGAGCGCATGCGGGACTGCCGGCTGGCCGTCATCGAGGGCGCCGGCCACTGGTCCTTCCACGAGCAGCCGGAGAAGTTCGACCGCGCCGTCGGTGCCTTCCTGGCGAGCCTCCCCGCGGGCTGATGTCCACCCGGCGAACGCACAAAGGAGAGGAGCCATGAAGTTCGGACTCAGATATGCGAGCCTGGGGCGGTACAGCAACGGCCCCGCCGCCGTGGAGCTGGCGCAGGCCGCCGAGGCCGCCGGCTTCGAATCGATCTGGACGGTGGAGCACGTGGTGGTGCCACACGGCTATCAGTCCCGTTACCCCTATTCGCCCTCGGGACGCATGGGATCGGGTCTCGAGGACTATCCCATTCCCGATCCGCTGATCTGGCTGGCCTACGTCGCCTCGGCCACGCGCTCGATCAAGCTCGGCACGGCCATCCTCATCCTGCCCCAGCGCAACCCCGTGGTGACGGCGAAGGCGGTGGCGACGCTCGATCACCTGGCCGGCGGTGGCCGCGTGCTGCTCGGCATCGGCGTGGGCTGGCTCGCCGAGGAGTTCGCCGCGCTCGGGCTGCCGTTCGCGGACCGCGGGCCGCGCACCGACGAGTACGTGGCGGCGATGCGCGCGCTGTGGAGCCAGGAGTGCGCGACGTTCAAGGGCCGCTTCATCGCGTTCGAGCAGGTGTTCTGCCGGCCCCTGCCCCCCGAGCGCCGCATTCCCATCGTCGTGGGCGGCGACACCGTGGCGGCGGCTCGGCGCGCCGGGCGGCTCGGCGACGGCTACTTTCCTGCCCGGACCCCGCTGCCCGGATTGCTCGACGAGATGCGGCGCGCCGCGGAGGCCGCCGGGCGCGATCCGAGAGCCATCGAGATCACGGTGGCGGCCCCGGCCGATCCCACCGAGATCAAGGGGCTCGCACAGCAGGGCATTGCGCGCGTCGCGGTGCCCATCAGCAACGCGGCGGGGCTGCCCGCGCAGGTCAAGACGCCCGACGATGTCCTGCGCTACGGCAAGGACGTGATCGCGCGGTTCGGCTGATGACCGCGCTCGCGCTTCCACCGCTGATCTCCAGCGACGGGCATCTCGAGGTCCGGCCCGAGCGCTGGACGCCGCGGATGCCGGCCAGGTACCGGGAGCGGGCCCCGCGGACCGTCAAGCTGCCAGACGGTGGCGACGCGATCCTGGTGGAAGGCCAGCCCCCCTATCCGGCGCCCTTCCTCGACCTCCGGGCCGGCCGGACGAACGAGACGTGGCACCCGTTCGGCGCCACGGTGGACGACACCGCCGGCGTCGGCCCGCCCGAGCAGCGTCTGCAGGAGCAGGACATGGACGGCCTGCTCGCCGAGGTGCTCTTCCCGAACATGCAAGTGGGGCCGCGGCTCTGGCGCGGGATGGCCGACGACGATCTCTATCGCGCGACGGTGCGTGCCTACAACGACTGGCTCGGCGAGGAATACTGCCCGGTCTCGCGGGATCGGCTCATCGGCCTCGGCGTCATCCCGTGGACGAGCCTCGACGACGCGGTCGCCGAGCTCCACCACTGCGCGAAGCTCGGGCTCCGCGGCGTGAACCTCGGCGTCTTCCCGAGCGGCCGATCGTACCCGACGCCCGAGGACGACCGGTTCTGGGCGGCGGCGATCGCCATGCGGATGCCGCTGACCGTCCACGTGGGCTTCGACCGGCTCGGTCCGCGCGCCGCTCAGCCGACGTTCGAGTACCCGGGCGCCGATCCGGAGGTGCTGAAGAAGGTCGGCCCGCGCAAGATCGTGGACTGGGTGGCGCTGCCCTTCCTCGGCATCGCGCCGGCGCTGAGCATGGCCCAGCTGACGCTATCGGGGGTGTTCGACCGTCTGCCCGATCTCGAGATCTTCTTCGCCGAGACCCGGCTCGGCTGGGTGCCGTTCTGGATGGAGGAGGCCGACTACTGGTACGAGCGGCATCGACACTGGTCGGAGCGGCTGCTCGGCTTCCGGCCGCCCAAGCAGCGGCCCAGCGACTACGTGCGGCGGCACCTCTTCTTCAGCGTGCAGCACGTCGAGCGGGTGGCCATCGAGCTGCGCCACCACCTGGGCGTCGACCACATCATGTTCGCGACCGACTTCCCGCACATCGAGTGCGACTGGCCCAACACGCGGCCGTTCGCCGAGCGGCTGCTCGCCGGCGTCCCGGCGGACGAGGCGTTCCGGATCGCCAGCGGCAACGTCCTGGACTTCTTCCACCTCCGTGAGACGCCGGTCGGCCGGAAGGCGCTGGCCACGACGCGATGACGCGCGCCCGCGTGAGGAGGCCTACGCCGGAGAGGGGGAGCACAGACCATGGGTAGGGCGGTGACGGTGCAGTGGGTGAAGGGGATGAAGGTCGAGGGCACGGTGGGCCCGCACCGCTTGGTGATGGACGCTCCGGCGGAGGCGGGGGGCGGTGACGAGGCGCCCTCGCCCGCGGAGCTCCTCCTGGGCGCAATCGGCGCCTGACGCATCTCCAACGTTCGGCGGTTCGCCGAGCGTCAGCAGTGGGAGGTGCGCGGCCTCCAGGCCCGCCTCAGCGCGACGGAAGCCCAAGGGCAGATCACCGGCGTCGAGGGAGAGCTGCTGGTGGATGGCGCCTGCGACGACGGCCAGCTCGCCCGGCTCCAGGAGGCGGCCGAGGGCTGCCGGATCAGCCGCGCGATGCGGGTCCCGGTCGACGTGCCGGTGCGCCGGGCGCGCGCCGGCGGGTAGCTGGGCGCGGCAGACCGCGAGCCGGGTCAGGCCCGAGCGGGCAGCCGGTCGGCGCGCAGCGCCGACCGGCGAACCTTGCCGTCGTCGCCTCTGAGCGGCGTGGCCACGAACTCGTACGTGCGCGGCCGCTTGTACTTCACCAGGCGGGAGCCCAGGAACTCATCCAGCTCGGCGGCGGTCAGCGGCTCGAGCGCCTGGACGATGGCGTGGATCACGTTGCCGTACTCCTCGTCGGGTAGCCCGATCACGCAGGACGAGGCCACCATCGGATGCTCGTCGAGCGCGGCTTCCACCTCGGCGGGATACACGTTGCTGCCCCCGACCAGGATCATGTCGGTCTCGCGGTCGCTCAGGTAGATGTAGCCCTGCTCGTCCTTCCACCCCATGTCGCCGAGCGACTCCCAGTTCCCCGGCCGCGACTTGGCGCGCGCCCCGACGTAGCGGTAGGACGGTGGCGCGTCTTCACCGCGCCGCATCCAGATCTCTCCGACCTGGCCGGGGGGCAGCTCGGTGCCGTCCGGGTCCAGCACGCGCATCTCGCCCAGGAGAGGGCGCCCGACCGAGCCGCGGTGCGTGAGCCACTCTTCCCCGGTGATGAACGTGATGGCCTGGGCCTCGGTCCCGCCGTAGAGCTCGAGAATGCGGTCGCCGCCGAGCCATCCGATCCACGCCTCCTTGAGCCACGGAGGACACGGCGCCGCCATGTGGAACACCACCCGCAGGCTCGAGAGGTCGAACCGGGTGCGCTCGGCCTCGGGCAGGCGCCAGATGCGGTGCATCATCGTGGGGACCGCGTACATCCAGTCGACGCGATGGCGCTCGATCAGCATGAGCGCGCGGGACGCGTCGAATCGCGGCATCACCACGAGGTGGTTACCCTTGAGCAATGCCAGGGCTGCGCTCGTGAACGGGCCGTTATGATAGAGAGGCCCGGTGACGAGGTGCACGCCGTCCGGCGCCATCCGCAGCAGCGTCGTGTAGTCGACCAGGGCCTCCCAGACCGCCGGCTGGGTCGCGACGATGAGCTTCGGCCTCCCCGTGCTTCCGCCCGACGTCGGGGCCTTGAACGCCGTGGCGACCGCCGGAGGAAGCGGATCGGCGGGCAGCGACGCGTCCGGCTCGAAGCCGGCGGGGAGCGTCGGTCGGCCGGATGCCTCGGCAGGATCCATGCCCACGACGAGCGAGGGGTTGGCGAGGTCGACGATGGCGCGGCGCTCTGCCACGGGCAGCCTCGAGGAGATGGGCTGCGGCGTCGCGCCGAGCTTCCACGCGGCGATCGTGGCTTCGAAGAAGCCGATCCCGTTCGGGAGCCCGATGGTGATCAGCGAGTCGGGCGTCACGCCGAGCCCGCGATAGACTCGGGCCAGCCGGTTCGTTCGGACCTCCAGCTCGGCCCGCGAGATCGTCACCTCGTCGCACGTCACGGCCGGGAAGCCCGGAGCCGTCTGCGCCAGCTGTCCGACCAGGACCCCGAACGGTGTCTCCGTCATGGGCGTCCGGAGAGCTTAGAGTGCCGGAACGGGGTGGTCAAGGCCGGTCCTTGACTGCGCCCCCGGTCGGGACTAGCGTTCAGCCACCGTCCGACCAGCATCCGGGGAGGAACGCGTCATGGCACGCGAAGGCTATCGCATCTTCGACGCCGATACCCACATCATCGAGCCGGTCGAGCCGGTCGAGGCGTACCTCTCAAGCGCCGATCGAGCCAAGCTCGCCGCGCTCGGCTCGCTGGTCCAGCGCTCCCCGGGCAAGGGCGGCATGTCCCGCTATCGGGTGGGCAAGCGTCCGGAGCTGAACCGCCGTCTCGGCTCCCGGGAGCGCGTTGATCTCGAGGCGTCGGTCGAGCGAACCGTGAGGGACGGTGGCACGCCGTGGGATGTCCGCTGGCAGGGGCCGCCGTTTCCCAGCGACCGGGTGAGCTTCGATCCCCATGCGCGCGTGAAGGACATGGACCTCGAGGGTGTCGACGTGAACATGATCCTGCCCTCGGGTGGGATTCCCGCGTTCTGCGGCCTCGACGACGTGGCGCTCGAGCTGGCCGCGTACCAGGCCTACCATCGGTTTCTCGGTGACTACTGCGGGCCCTATCCCGACCGGCTGACCAGCGTCATCCTCGTCTCGCCCCGCGACGTCGCGGCCTCGGTCGCCGAGATTCGCCGCTGCGGCCGGGAGGACTGGCCCGTCGCCATCTTTCCCATCTGCCCGCCCGCCATGTTCCTGGACGAGCCGGCGTGGGAGCCGATCTGGGCGGAGGCGCAGGCCCAGGATCTCGCGGTGGTCGTCCACTCCTTCACCATGACGGTTCCCTACCCACCCGGGATGTGGGACACCTGGGACAATGTCTTCCTCCAGCGCTCCGCGGGTCACGTGTGGAACGCCCAGCGCAATGTGGCGGCGCTGATCGGCGCCGGCGTGCTGGACCGCTACCCCGAGCTGCGCCTCGCCCCGCTCGAGTGCGGCCACGGCTGGCTCCCGTTCTGGGCGGCCCGGCTCGACGAGCATGCCGAGATGTGTCGGCACGCGATCGCGCCGCTCAAGCACCGGCCGAGTGAGTACATCCGAGGGCCACAGTACTTCCAGAGCATCCAGCTCCACGAGGGCGAGCAATCGCTGCGACACGTCATCGAGGCCCTCGGCGAGGACACGCTCATGTTCGCCACCGACTACCCACACTCGGAGAGCTGGTTCCCGAAGTCGGTGGACGCTGTGCTCGGCTGGACGTCGATTTCCGAGACCGCGCGACGAAAGCTGCTCTGGGACAACGCGTCGCGCTGCTATCGGCGACACCGGGCGCGGGGCGCCGCGCGGTAGCGCTCGCCCGCGGCCGGTCACGTCACCGGCAACGTGAACGTGACGGTGGACCCGCGGCCCGGCTCGCTCTCGACCGAGAGCGGCCGCCGTGTAGCTCCTCCGCGAGGTCCCGGGCCTGGAGCCGCTCCTGGTCCTTCGACCCAGCGGGGAGAGGGTCCGGTGGCATCGCCGGCTCCGCGAGGGCAGAATGGCCCCCGAAGGCTCAGCCCCGGCAAGGAGGCGCACATGGCCATGGCACTACCCGAGGATGTCAAGAAGCTGATCGACGGACCCAACTTCGCCCACCTCGCGACGATCATGCCCGACGGGTCTCCGCAATCGGCCCCGGTCTGGGTGCTCCGGGAGGGTGAGCGCATCCTGGTCGGGACCGGCGAGAGCTCGCTCAAGGCGAGGAACACGCGGCGGGATCCCCGGGTCGCGCTCTCGATCGTGGATGTCGCGGACCCCTACACCGAGGCCCAGCTCCGCGGCCGGGTGGTCGAGTTCCGGCCGGACCGATCCTTCGCGGTGAAGGACGTCACCGCGCGAAAGTACACGGGCAAGGAGTTTCCCTGGAGGAACCCCGAGGGCCAGGTCGCTCTCGTGATCGAGGTGGACCGGGCCAAGTTCGCCAAGCTCCCGTTCAGCCACGCCCCCGCCGGGGCTGCTCGTTAGCGATGGGGCGCTGATGATCGAGTGCCTGGCCTGCGGGGCCACCAACCGGATCCCGGCCGACAAGGTCGCACAGGGCCTCGCGCCGGTGTGCGGAAAGTGCAGGACCCCGGTGCCGGTGGGCAAGCCGCAGCCGGTCACCGAGAAAGTCATCGCGTGGGAGGCCCGACATCGCTCGAGCCGGCACGAGATCAGGCGGCCGTCACCCCACCGTCGACCGGCAGCGCCGCGCCGGTGACGAACGACGCCTCGTCGGAGAGCAGGAACAGCGCGGCGTTGGCGATCTCCTCGGGCCGGCCGGTGCGGCCGAGCGGCACCGCCCCGGCGGCCCGCCGGCGCACCAGGTCTTCCGGGTCCAGGCCGACCGTCGACTTCTGATCGGGCCGCGCGACGAAGACGCGCAGCATCGGGGTGTCGATGGGGCCCGGGCACACCGCGTTGACGCGGATCGTCTCCGGGGCGAGGCGCACCGCCAGGCTCCTGACGAAGCCGACCACGCCGAACTTGCACATCGAGTAGACCGGGCTGTAGGCGGAGCCCTGGAGCCCAGCGGTCGAGGCGGTGAAGAGCAGGCTACCGCCCCCGCGGCGGCGCATCTCCGGGATGGCCGCTTCGGTCGTGATCAGCACCGTGCGGAGATTGAGATCGATCGCGAGGTCAAAGGCGCTCATGTCGATGCCCTCGACCGCGGCCGGCCCGGGGTGGCCGACGTGGTTCCACACGAAGTCGAGACCCTTGAACCGGCTCACCGTGTCCCACACGATGCGGCGGGAGTCCTCGTCCTTCGTGAGATCGGCGACGATCCCGTGCGCGGTGCCGCCCGCTCCGGTGATCTCGCTCACCACGCGCTGAACGCCGGCGGCATCCACGTCCACCACTGCGACCTGGGCGCCCTCGCGGGCGAAGCGCAGCGCGCCGGCCCGCCCCATGCCTGATGCGGCGGCGGTCACGATCCCGATCTTGCCAGTGAGTCGCATCGCGAGTCCTCCCCTCCTTGCCCTGAATGTGCTACATCGCGGGCGGCGCCACCGAGACGCCCTTCGCGCCGGTCCTCTCGATGGCGCGGGCCACGAGCCCGGACTTCTTGGCGTCTTCGACGACGGCGCGCAGGTAGCGGAGGCCGGCGTCCTTCCCTTTCGGCACCGCGATGGATTGCTGGACGCCCATGAACCGGCCCTCGACCAGACGCGATCCGGGCAGCTTCGGCGCGAGGCCGAGCAGGCCCTGGGTCAGCCCAGCCAGGGCGTCCACCTTGCCGGTCGCGAGCAGCTCGCACGCCGCGCCGGCGCCCGGCGTGGACACGAGCCGCGCCCGCTTGAGATTGCGGCTGAGGTAGAGCTCGTAGTTCGCGCGGGCCGGCGCGGCCACGCGCACCCCCTCACGGTCGACGTCCGCGGCGGTTTGTAGCGGCGACGCGCCGGGCACGAGGTAGGTCGCTTCGATCTCGAGATACGCGGCGGTGAAGCTCATGAGCTGCTCGCGCGCCGGGTCCGACCCGAGGAACGCGACGTCCCACACGCCGCTCGTCGCCGCGTCGCCCATGACCGCGACGCTGTCATACGCGACGATCTCGACCGGGACGCCGAGCCGCTTCCCGATCTCCTGCATCAGGTCGACGGCCACGCCCCTGGACTCGCCGGTGGCCTTGTCCTTCGAGGCGAGAATGACGTTGCCGTAGTTGATGGCAGCCCGGAGCCTTCCGGTCGGAGCGAGATCGCCGCGGACCGCAGGCGTGATGTCGGCCATGGCGCCCGATGCTAGCAGAATCACGCCGACAAGTCCCATCGCCACCATGTCGTCGCTCCTTTTCTTGGCCGGTTGCCAGGTTCTGGTGGCTTACCGTGAAGAGCGATGGGCACCTCCGGGCGACTCTTGTGGGCCCTCATCATCCTCGGGATGGGCGCGCTCGTCGTCGCGCTGCCCCTCGCCGTTCGCAGCCGCTTCGAGGGGGTCTGGATCCCGTCGACATCCATGTCCCCGACGCTCCTGGTGGGGGACTACGTCCTGGTTGACAAGGCGGTGGGCTGGCCGGGGCGGGGTGCTCTCGTCGTCTTCACTGACCCGAACGATGCCCGCGAGCTCCTGGTCAAGCGGATCGTCGGGCTGGACGGGGAGGAGATTCTCGTCCAGGGACACGATGTGTACATCAACTGCGAGCCCCCGGCGGACGGATGCCGTCCGGTGGCCGAGCCCTATGCGGACTTCACCGCCGACGTGCGCGCGGCCAGGGACGTGGGGCCACTCCAGATCCCGTCCGGTGCCGTCTTCGTGATGGCCGACAACCGGAATGCCGGCGAGGACAGCCGACACTGGGGTCCGGTATTGCGGGCGCGGATCATCGGGCGGCCGGCCTGGATCTACTGGTCCTCGGACGCGGACGGCCACACCCGGTGGAGCCGGATCGGACGCCGGATTCGCTAGCCCAGGCCGCTGGACTCAGGCCTTCGCGTACTCGAACCAGAACCCGTTGCCCTCGCGCACGACGCGGCCGAAGGAGGGCGAGGGGAAGTGCGAGGCGCAGACGAGGACGTCGCGCTCGCAATAGCGCTCGAGGAAGGCGCGCCGCGTGGCCGCGGCCTGCTTGGGGTCGAAGTCGGGCCGCGGCACCCAGTCGGTCTCCAGGCACTGCACCGGGGAGTGGATCAGATCGCCGGTGATCACCGCGTGCTGGCCCTTGGAGGTGATGTGCACGCTCATGTGGTCCGGCGTGTGCCCCCAGGTCGATTCGAAGCGGACCTCGTCGTCGAGGGCGAAGTCGTTCTTGACCATCTGGGCTAGGCCCGACTCGACGATGGGGATCACGCTGTCCCCGATCTGATTCTGGGGCGTCTCCTTGTGCAAAGCCGACCAGTAGGCCCACTCCTTCTCGGACATGACGTACCGGGCGTTGGGGAAGGTGGGCACCCAGCGCCCCTTCTCCCAGCGCGTGTTCCACCCGACGTGGTCGGTGTGAAAGTGCGTGGTCATCACGTAGTCCACCTGCTCCGGCCGCACCCCGGTCTCGGCGAGCCGCTCGAGGTAGAGGCCGCTCGACGTCATGTTCCAGTTCGGCCGCGCGCGCTGCTTGTGGTCGCCCACGCAGGTGTCGACGACGATGGTGTGGTGTCGCGTCCGCACCAGGAACGACTGCATCGGGAACGTCAGAGCGTTGGTGGCCGGGTTCAGGGCCCAGCCTCCGAGCCGCTGCCGGTAGGGCGCCCACTGCTCGGGCGTGATCTGCGGGAAGAACTGGGCGGCGTCGTAGTCCGGGCGCTCGGACTCGACGATGCGGTTGATGACGATCTCACCGACCTGTCGCTGCAGCAAGGAGGCGCCGCGCTCAGGGCCGCGCGGCCGGCTGCGCGAGCACCTCGGCCGCGGCCTTCTCGACCGCGGTGCCCTTGAAGAAGTCCGGGTTGACCTCGCCCCAGAAGCGCACCGCGTTGCCGAACATGAAGTCCCGGAAGTCGTCGTCGGTGAGCAGTCCGTGCTCGACCAGCTCGTAGGCCTCGGGGACGACCGCCGTCATGTCCGGCACGTCGAAGTGGCCGATGTCGGAGCTGAAGATCGCGTTGAGACGGGCGCGCAGGGGGTTCGCGCGCGTGTTGAACGCCCACGCGTTGGCCGGATCGTCGGCCTCGCAGCCGAAGTAGAAGCGCGGCACGAAGAGGTCCCGGATGTCCTGTTTCTTCTCGATCCGGCAGCGGAAGTAGTCGTCGACGTCCTCCACCCCGCCGGTCAGCGTGGAGTTCGAGTCGCCCTCCAGCCCCTCGCCGCGGCGCACCGCGTCGACGACCTCGGGCCGGCCGTACTTCTGCGCCAGCTCCAGCAGCTTCCCTCGGTCGAGCTTGCTCGGGTGCGTCGACTGGATGGCCTGCCCGTTGCGCTTCTCCCAGTGGCCGATGAGGTCCGCGTAGAGCATGCAGGCCCAGCCCACCCCGCCCTCGAGGAATGCGAAGTTGAGATCGGGGAACCGGCGGGTGACGCCGCCGAAGAAGATCGCCTTGGCCACCGCATGCCCGGCCGAGGCGAAGTGGCCGATGTGGTTGAAGCAGAAGTTCGACGGCGAGTTGCGAAGCAGGATGGAGCGGGCGCCGTTGTGGAAGCTCGGGGCCAGCCGGAGCTCGCGGCACTTCTGCCACACCGGGTCGTAGTCGTGGGGGCTGTCGATGCCGATGACGTCGTACCACTCGATCAGGCTCACCGCGTCGGGCCGCTCCTCGGCCAGCGCCGGCACCGGCCGGCGCATGAGACCGCCGACCATGATGACCTTGTAGCCGAGCTGCTTCGCGGCGAACTCGATCTCCTCGATGGCCTCTTCGGGCGTGTACATCGGGATGATCGCCGCCGGGATGACGCGATCCTCGAGCCCGCGAAACTGGTCGGCGGCGAAGACGTTATAGGCGCGGCAGATGGCCCGGCGCAGCCGCGAATCTTGTAGGCGGTGGTAGCTGAGCCCGGCGGTGGGGTAGACCACGGCGAAGTCGATGCCGAGGTCGGGGAGGCGCTCGTGCATGAGCCGCGGCAGCATGGCGGTCGCCCGGTCGAGCACGTTCTCGCACGGCGAGGACCAGAACGCCTCCTGCCCGACCCGGCGCCGGGCCCGCTCGGCCACCGTCATCTTGAGCGCGTTGGGCACGCGCTGGCCGGCCAGGGCCAGGCCCTCGACGGCGGCCTCGCCGCCGATGCGGCGGAACTCTTCGCGCATCACCGGCCCATACTCCAGCCAGTGGCCGTCGGCGTCGATGACCGGGTGGGTGAGACGGGCGTGAAGCGTCCGGGCGTCCAGGTGGCCGTTGTGGGTCATGTCGAGGCCTCCAGAGCAAGAGGGTCCGGGTCGGTCGCTCGGGGCATGTTACTCCATTTGCCCGGGGCGCTTCACCAGCAAGTTGACCTCTCGCCGACGGCTCCGCGTCCAGCCCTGAAGCCACGCAAGGGCCAGAGGCGCTCCGTAGCTGCCGCCGCGCTCGATGAACTCCCAGATCGGCTCCCCGGCCAGGGGCCGGAGGGCCTCAGTGCCGAGCTTCCAGACGAAGACGAAGATCAGCAGGCCGCGCTCCGGCCAGGCGAGGACCAGGAGCCCGAGGGCACCTTCGAACCATCCCGCCAGCGGTCGGAGCGGATGGTTTGCGAGCGTGGCCGGGCTGATCCCGATCGCCGCGGTATAGCCGGCCGAGTCCTTGTGCATGGCGAAGTCGAAGCCGCCGTGCCCGATCAGCAAGAGCGCGGTAGTCGCCCGCAGGACCCAGGCGATCGCCCCGGCCCGCCCTTCAGTGAGAGGAGGCATCGGCCGCGTCGAGAGCCAGTCAGGCACCGACCGACCGGCTCCGAGCAGGATGAGAAAGGCGAGGGGGACGCCGTAGTTGCCGGCGCGCTCGAGGAGCTCCCACACACCTTGTCCGGCGAGCGGGCGGAGGCAAGCGGTCTGGAATCCCCAGAACGCCATGTAGAGGACGACCGCGCGGACCGGCTGGAACAGGGTGAGAACGCCCACCGTGATATCGACGGTGCCGACCACGGGCATGAGCCTCCACGCCCACGCCTCCGGGATCCCGAAGATCGCGAAGTACGGCAGCCACGCGGCCTTGGTGATGATGCCGAAGGCCCCGTGGCCGATGAAGCAGGCGGCCACCGCCACGCGCAGGATCCAGTGGAGCAGCGCGGTGTCCGGCGACGCCGCCAACTCGCCGATCCGGGGCGGCGATGGCCGCTCGAGCGAGGGGGCCTCGTGCGTCCTCGCGAGCTCAAACATGATGCTTCCCTCCTGAGGGAGGGCTGCGCCCGGCGCCTCGCGACGATGCAAGGCGCCCGGCGGCCTCGCTACTCCGGCCTCACCTCTTGGCCGGCTGTAGATAGAGCGTCGCTGCCCGCTGTCCGACCTTCCGGCCCAGGGCGAGCCCGTCCTCACAGGCGCTCCGGAAGTGGATGCCGGCGTAGACCCGGGAGTCGGCGCTCTCCCGCGCCGCCTGGGAGAAGCTGGTGAACGATCGGGCGATCCCCTCGAATGGCTTGCCACTCGTGACCGTGAAGGTGGCCTGGTCGCCCCCCAGGGCGCTGGCGAGGGCCACCGCGGCCGCCCCGCTGAAAATGCTCTGCGTCGACGGATAGTCCGAGACCGCCGGGGTGTTCTGATGACTGTCCCAGGTCGGGTCGCCGGCGGTGGCGTCGTTGCCGTCGTTATCGCCGTCCCGGATGGCGGTCACCGGACGCCACAGATCGTACACGTAGCGGATCTTCCAGCCCGCGATGTAGCCGTCCGCCATCGCCATGTTCATGAGGGCCAGGACCCGGGCGCTGTCCGTGGCATCGAGGCGGCGCGTGGTGGCCACCGTGCGCGCGATCGTGTTCCAGGCGCCCGGCCCCTCGAACCAGAAGCGGGCGATCTGGGTCTGGTCGTCCGTACGGAGCGTGCTGACCTTGCCGCCGATGTTCTTCACCTCGTTGTAGTCGCGCGCGTAGGTCTGGCTCGTCAATGCCGGGGGGCCGGGAAGCCAGAATTGCGAGGAAGAAAGCAGGGTGAACGGCGTGACGTTCGCCCAGCCCGGAACCGCCGAGGGCAGATAGCCGCGAGCCAGGTCCGGGTTGGCGATGGGTGGGTTGGCCGGAACCGGGTTCGGATGTGGCCGCCACCTCCCAGGTCCCACGCCCGGCGTGTAGGACGCGTCGCGGAAGGCGCCGTCGTCCTTGCGAAGCGCGAGGATCGCCCCCCCGGCCGCGCGCCCGACCGCTACACCCTTGTTCCGGGCGGGCCGTCGGCGACGCGGGCAAGCGAAGCCGCGTAGGCCTGGTCCACCAGGGCGAATGTCGCGCCCTTCTGCGCGGGCGTACCGTAGCTGCCGACCACCCCGACGAGCACCGTGTGGGCGGCCGCCGCGACCGCGGCATCGGGCGACGCGGCGGGGTCTCCGGGCCCCTCGAAGTAGTAGGCGTCGTAGCGGCGGCTGATCGCGTTCAGGGCGTCGTGCACCGCCACCTGCACCATGGTCAGGGTGCGCGTCGACACGACGTTGCTCTGCCCGTTCGCCACGATGGCCTTCATCGTGGTCTCGTTCCACTGGACGACCTCGTTGGCGAAGGCGGGCGGGGCAAGGGTGAGAACCCACAGACAGACGATCAAGCTGGCGGTCGGGACCACGCTACCGAAGGCTCTGAGGCCGTGCATCATGGCTCGATCCTCCTTTGTTCTGCTGAGGACGGCGACGTGGAGCGCGCATGGGCGCAGGGGAAGCTTTCCGGCTTCGAGCATCACCTCCTAAAACCTCCCGATCGGACCCATCGTCGCGATGCGCAACCAGTGCCAAGCGACTACTACCTCGGTGTTCGCTCCGAAATCGGGTACTTGGTGGTCGGCGGTGTCGGGTTGGCAGGGGCCCGAGAGCCCCAACACCGCGATTCTGCCCGAAGGGATCGGGAATACTGCCCACCCAGTTCGCGCCCCGGCGCGGGACCGACGACG
>Ga0187892_10000954_pt1 | contig 71140 bp, 47 predicted proteins | sample MA1701073metaG_FD_139345 | JGI IMG/M metagenome (GOLD analysis project Ga0187892, IMG submission 139345) | Bio-ooze microbial communities from a basaltic lava cave in the Kipuka Kanohina Cave System on the Island of Hawaii, USA - MA170107-3 metaG ...
CTGAGGCGGCTTGACGCCGGTGATCCGCTGGAACGTAACCCGCGGTAGCCGCGACAGGTCGCGTAATACGAAAGCGGTGACAGGTCACCGCACTCCAAAGAGCTGCGAACTCCACTTAATCAGGGCTTCCTAAAGTGTGGCGGACCTGAAGCGCCGTCGCCGCTTCGCTTTGCCGGCGCACTCCCAATAGTCGAGTACTCACTTCATGACCGCCACCACCAACTCTTCCTCCCACACCACCACCGAACCAACTCTCGCTCGCCGCCTCGGCTTGTTTGACGCGACGATGCTTGTCATGGGCGGGATTATCGGCACGGGCATCTTCATGAATCCTTCAGTGGTCGCCCGGCAAGTCAGCGAGCCGTTCCTCATCCTTGGAGTTTGGGCCCTGGGTGGTCTAATTGCGCTCATGGCGGCTTTCATCTGGGCCGAACTCGCAGCACTCAGGCCCGAAGTGGGAGGTCAATACACCTACCTCCGGGAGGCGTATCACCCAAGCGTGGCATTTCTTTATGGTTGGGCTTTACTGCTGGTGATCCAGACGGGGGGCATGGCGGCGGTGACGGTCACCTTCGCGCGATACTTCCTGGAACTAACGGGCACTCGGGTTTCCTACCGGGTCGTGGTCGTGATCTTGCTTGCGGGTCTCACACTGATTAACTGTTTGGGTGTGAGATCGGGCGGCACAGTTCAAAGCGTGGTGATGGTAATCAAAATCGTAGCAATTGTTGCTTTGATTGTTTCTGGACTCTGGTTGGTGTATCAACCCGTTGCTCCAGCCGGACCCCAGACACCAAGGGTTGACGGCGTGGGTTCCTTCCAGCTTCTCACTTCTATCGGTGCGGCGATGGTTCCGGTTCTGTTTGCCTACGGCGGCTGGCAAACAGCAACCTTCGTGGCAGGCGAAATCCGCGAGCCGAGAAAAAATCTTCCACTTGGATTGATTATCGGGGTAAGCGGAGTTGTGATTTTCTATCTCGCCGTAAACTTCGTTTGTCTTCGGGCGCTTGGCCCCGCAGGACTTGCAGCCACTGACACCCCGGCATCCGACGTGATGCGATTGGCCTTTGGGCCCAATGGAGCCCGAGCCATCGCCGCCGGGATAGCAATCTCAACGTTCGGTTTCTTAAGCCAGAGTATGCTGACAGCCCCACGAGTTTATTTTGCGATGGCTGAGGATGGGCTCTTTTTCAAGGCCGTCGGTCGCGTCCATTCACGAACACGCGTGCCAATCGTGGCGATTGCGCTCCAGGGAATTCTGGCCTGCGTGATAGCAGTTTCCGGAAGTTACGATCGAATTTTGAGTTATGTCGTATCGGTTGATTTTATTTTCTTCGGCCTGACAGCAGCTTGCATCTTCATATTCCGGAAAAGAATGGGCCAACCAAAGGACAGCGGCTCGACTCGCACGTTTAAAGTCCCGGGCCATCCGCTAACTACCGGTTTGTTTGTGATCATCTGTTGGGTGGTTGTGATCAATACCGTCTACAAATATCCGGAGAACACTTTGATTGGACTCGCAATTCTACTGGCGGGGATTCCCGCGTACTTCCTCTGGCGAAACATAAACAAACAATGACCACCTTTGGAGCGCGGTGGCAGAGCGTAGCGCGACACCGCTTTGGATTGTCTTGAAAAGCTCAGGGAAACGTGTTCGCTGTCGAAGGAGAATGATAAACGTCGTACTTACTAAGTTCGTTGAACCCAAAGCGCCGTCGCCGCTTCGCTCTGCCGGCGCACTCCAAAGACGATGAGTTCTGACTACATGCATTGGGCCAAAACGCGCTCCAGCGCGCGTTTCAATCTCGCTACCAGTGGCATCGAGAATTTGCCTTTGGCCGATCTGCCTTTTGCAGTTTCAGATTTGGAACTTACGCGCGGTGGTGGTTATGGCTATGAACCACTGCAAAAGGCTTTGGCTGCGCGGCTGGAGGTCGAGCCCGCATCGATCGTCGCGGCCATAGGAACTTCTCTCGCGAATCACCTGGCCATGACGGCCCTGGTTAAGCCCGGTGACGAGGTGTTGATTGAACGTCCGACTTATGAGCCATTACTTGCGCTGGCCCGATACCTCGGCGCCAATGTGAAGCGCTTCGACCGACGTTTCGAGGAAGGCTTTCGTGTGCTGCCGGAAGAAATTGAGGCCACCGTCACGCAAAATACTCGTCTGATTGTCATCACCAATCTTCACAATCCAAGTGGAGTACTAACCGATGAAGTAACGCTCAGGAGGGTGGGCGATATGGCGCGAAGCATCGGCGCTAGGGTGCTCGTAGACGAAGTGTATCTGGAAGCACTGTTCGAGAAACGCCAGCGCACGGCGTTTCATCTCGGACGCGAGTTCATCATCGCCAGCAGTTTGACGAAAGCTTTTGGCCTTAGTGGATTGCGTTGTGGATGGATCGTTGCCGAACCGGATTTAGCTTCTCGGATCTGGCGGCTGAATGATCTGTTTGGCGTGATGGCCGCGCATCCAGCCGAGCGGCTGAGCGTAATTGCGCTGGAGAGACTGGATCACATCACTGACCGCGCCCGGCGATTGCTGGAAGAAAATCGCAAACTCGTCGATCAGTTTCTTGACTCGCGCAATGACCTGGGGACTGTGCGACCCGAATACGGAACGATTGTGTTTCCCAGAATTGAGCGTGGGTCGACGACTTCTGTCTCAGATGTAACCCCGCTGATCGAATTGCTGCGGAATAAGTATGAGACGTCAGTTGTGCCGGGAAGCTTTTTTGATATGCCCGATCACTTTCGCCTCGGGTTCGGTGGTGAAAGTGAAAATGTCGAAGGCGGGTTGGAGAGATTGGGAAAGGCTTTGGATGAGTGGCGAAAAGAGAAGTAGAGGAAGATACGATCCACGAAGTTACACAAAACCACACGAAAACTGAACTCAGTTTTGTGTGGCTTCGTTTGATTCTGTGGAGCGCAACAAAAACTAGAGAAGAATGAAGACCAAAGACCAAAGACCGCGCAACTGCTATTCGATTCTCATCCTTCTCCCGGTAATCACTAACCAGTCGTGCAAACGCTCCGCTGTCTCAATTCCGGCTGCCTCCGCAGTGATCTTAACAGGTGGATCCGTCGGCGAGTTTGACCGGCGCGAACCAGCCCCACCGATGGCCCGGTAATAGACCTTGCCACGAGTTATTTGCTTTCCCGTTATAGGCTCAAAAAGGAAATAGTTGATTTCCAGATCCGATGAGTCGAAGACGACCTTGCGGCCCTGGAGGCTATCAATGTCGAAATCCAAAAACACAACTAACGCATCGGTTTCGGCGCGGGCTCGCTGAGTGGCGTCCTTTCGACTCACTTCGCCGACTGAGGTGCCGGTGACATTCACAAACTCGTTCAGCCGCTGGATAAAGCTTGCGTAGATGGTGTCTTCGCTACGCAAGTGTCGAGAAGTCGACTGTCTCCCAATCAGGAGAACGACCCTGAAAAGCAGCGCCGGCGCCGGCCCGCGGTTCACTTCAGTGTTGGTAGGTGTTATGGAACCCGGACTAGTTTGTGATCCTGGCAAACGTCTTCCCGACTGGGCCGGGTTAGAGACAGCGACTGCCAGGATCAGAACGGCGATTAGACCAAAGCTTTGTAATTTAGCCGGTGACATGGTCCTCTTAGGGTTTTCGAGAAACATATTCAGCGCGCCTGTTTACCTTCTGATGACAATTCTGCCCAAGTTGTTGCTAGGGGATTTTTAATTGTGTGGTTGGCAATCCCGCATTGACTTTTGTTCGGCAAAAGGTATCCGCTTCGCACAGAATGTTCTTCGAAGGCGAGGAAGTAAAGACTTTACTCCGAAGGAGTTCGCTAATTCCAGCCCAGGGTTGCGCTTTGGCAACCCTGGGACACATATCTCAACTTGGATACGAACCCTGAAAGGGTTTTAACTCTGTAGGAACCTCATTCGCAACTCTTTCAGAGTTGCGACGAATCTAAGGAAAGCCCATTCCAATCATGGACTTGTTTGGCGGTTACTCTGGTCACCTTTATCGTTTGCAACTTCCTCGATCTGAGTCACTAACGTGTCTGGTTTCGACAGCGCGTAAATCTTCTTCCACAAGCCGGTCGTAACGTTGCCGATGCTCATGGTTGGGGAGTGCTCGTTCTTATCGTCGACATAAGATCCAAGCTTCTTCAGCGCGACTTCGAGGTTCTCTTTCTTGCCCGTAATAAAGAACCACCCCGGACCAGCTTTGAATTTCGCGGCATAGGCGGCCAGCCTTTCAGGCGTGTCGGTTGCCGGGTCGACGGAAATCGAGATCATCACGATATCTTTGCCCACCCGATCGCCAAGCAATGTTTGCACCCTTCTCATCGTGGCGTTCATCGGAGGACATACGGCCGTGCAGCTGGTGAAGAATGGAATGATTACAACGGTGTGTCCCTTCATCAAGTCGGAATAAAGACGAAGCGTTTTGCCGGTTTGGTCCTGCAGTTGAACGTCGGTGAGATACTTCTCCGAGGCTGGTTTGTCAGATGAGTCAGCTGGGATCTGTGCTGCGGCGGGAATTCCGAACGCCAAAAGGAAGCCACCGACGACGAAGGAACTCAAGAGTTTCATTTGGTATTCCTTACAGAGAGAGTTCGAACTCGAGGCAAGCGCTGAATCGTTAACTGGTCAGCATTTTGATCGCGTCGCGAGCGTAGTAAGTTAGAATGATATCAGCACCGGCTCGTTTGATACTGGTTAGAGTCTCCATCATCACTCGCGATTCGTCGATCCAACCTTTTTGAGCTGCGGCTTTGATCATCGCGTATTCACCTGACACGTGATAGGCGGCCAGAGGGACTTCGAAACGATCGCGCACCATCTTCAAAACATCGAGGTAAAGCGTGGCAGGTTTAACCATCAGGATGTCGGCGCCCTCAGAGTAATCGAGCTCTGCCTCGCGCATTGCTTCGCGCGCGTTGGCAGAATCCATCTGGTAAGCCTTTCGATCGCCAAATGCCGGAGTGCTTTCAGCTGCTTCGCGAAATGGACCGTAGAGAGCAGAACTGTATTTCACTGCATACGACATGATCGCGACGTGTTCAAAGCCGGCTCCGTCCAGAGCCTCGCGGATTGCGCCTACTTGTCCGTCCATCATCGCTGATGGCGCCACGAGATCCGCCCCGGCTTCAGCCTGACTTACCGCCGTTCGAGCCAACAGCTCAAGCGATTCATCATTCAACACCTCGTTGTTGCGCACCACGCCACAGTGCCCATGCGACGTGTATTCACAAAGGCAGGTGTCAGTGATGATTATCAGCTCCGGAGTTGAACGACGAATCTCGCGCACTGCCTGCTGGACGATTCCTTTTTGGTGATACGCCCCCGAGGCGGTCTCGTCTTTCGATTCAGGAAGGCCAAACAGGACCACGCCGCGCACGCCCAACTGATAGGCGGCGGCAGCTTCCTTCGCGATCTCGTCGACAGACAGATTGTGCACGCCCGGCATCGAGGAGACTTCCCGCCTGACACCTTCGCCGGGGCAGGCAAACAGCGGCAGGATCAGATCTTCACGCGCCAGACGAGTTTCGCGAACGAGCGAACGAAGCGCTTCGGTTCGTCTCAAGCGACGTGGACGATGGAGAAGATGAGTCATTAGCGAAGTTTAAGAAGACCTTGCTTGTGACTTATAAGGGAGGACGTGGATACCTGTCAAAAGAAGCTGGCAACGATCCACGAAATTACACGAACCTACACTAAGCGTTTCGTGTTAGTTCGTGTGATGCGCGTGGATCGTTTTGAGTTTCCGTAACCGTCGGCGGGTTGGTTGTCCGTGGTAAGCACTTTACCAACGATGGTACGCCGGATGGCCGGGTTTTACAGCCACGAATGTACCGCGACAAGTCGCAGTGACTTTGCCGTAAGCGATCAACTCGCCTTCAACCACGGCCCGATCTTCGGTTGACTCAACTGCGCGAGCCACAAGCTTAACCGGGCGGTCAGTCGGGGTAGGCCGCAGCAGCTTAATTGCGTAGTCCGAAGTGACGGTGCAAGGCGGCTTATCAAGTTTCAATTTGTTCATGAGATGCCACGCGGCCGTCCAATTACAGTGACAATCCAGTAGAGTTCCGATAATGCCGCCACTAAGCATTCCTTCAAATGCTTCCTGATACGTTTCCGGCTTGAATTCCGCGACCACTTCGTCACCGTTTGGAAAGCTGCGAACGTGGAGACCCTGCGGATTTGCCGGCCCGCAACCAAAGCAGGCGAGATTAGGGGCGAAGGTTTCCTGGATGCTCTTGTCAGACATGGATTTCTAGTTTCCGTGATCCGAATGTTAAAGAGGTTTCCCGCAAAGGCGCAAAGGCGCGAAGGCGCAAAGGAAAGCCAGGCTGTTTCGCCTTCCGTTTTATTTTTGCGCCTTTGTGCCTTTGCGGGAAACTTCTTTGAGCCTTTCTCTCAACTTGAATCTCTGAATTTTCCCGGTCGCTGTATATGGCAACTCGTCAACAAAAACATATCGCCGCGGTTGTTTGAAGCGCGGTAGCAGACCCCGAACCCACTCGCGTAGTTCACCTTCCAGTTTGACCACATCGTCCGATGAGTCGCGACAAATCACAAAAGCACAGGCGCAAGGCAGACCATCCTTATCAAAGTCTTCAACCACTGCGGAGCGGCTAACGGAATCGTGGCGCAGCAGCGCTCCTTCAACTTCCACAGGCGACACCCATTGCCCGCTGGACTTGAAACAATCATCGCTGCGGCCCATGTGAAACCAGAAGCCCTCAGCGTCGCGTTTGTAGAGATCACCGGTTCGAACCCAACCGTTAACAAATGTTCGAGCTGTCACTTCCGGCTTTTTCCAGTATCCACGCGCGGCACTCCTGCCTTTCACCCAAAGACTTCCTTCTTCGCCGACCGCGATGGGATTACCTTCCTGATCCAACAAGCGCGCTTCGTATCCGTTCAGCACATTGCCACTGCTGCCATAATGGACGCGGCCCTGATGGTTCGACATGAACATATGTAGCATTTCTGTCGAGCCGATTCCGTCAAGTACCTGAACCCCGAAAGTCGTTTCCCATTCCTGACCGAGTTGGGCCGGTAAAGCCTCGCCGGCCGAAACACAAAACCGCAATGATGAACAATCTAGTGGACCACCTTGACGATGATGTTCGAGCAGCAGGTTGTACACGACGGGTACGCCGAAGAAGATCGTCGGCCGATCCTCATTGAACACGTGGCGGATGACTGCGGCGGTGGGTTTTTCCCGGCAGAGGATTGAAGTCATGCCGTTCAGCAGCGGAAACGTGAGACTGTTTCCGAGCCCGTAGGCAAACGGCAAACGCGACGAAGAGAAGATGCGATCGCCAGGTTGCAGATCAAGCACTTCGCGGCAAAACGTCTCGTTGGTGTGGAAGATGTCGCTTTGCGTGTGGACTGCGCCTTTTGGCTCGCCAGTGCTGCCGGAAGTGTAAAGGATAAATGCTGCTTCGTCGTTGCCGGGTTCCGGAAAACTCTCAGGAGATACGTCACGCGCAATGGCCAGCAACCGGCGTAGACCAAGAGTACTCAGACCGCCGTCAGTGTGCTTGCGCACTTTACCGATTGTGGTCGGTTCGTCCTCATCCCGGTAAACCGCAACAGCCGTAACTAGCTCCCGCAGTGGTTCCAGCGCACCTGTCAGCAAGCTACTGCATAAGTCGGCTTCCACCAGCGCCACACTTGCTCCAGAGTCAGCCAGAATTGCGCGCTGCTCTTCCAGCCGGAGGCCCATGTTGATTGGCACGGCAATCGCCCCTCTCGAGCAAATTGAGATGAACGCCGTCACAAACTCCGGAGAGTCGTTAAGGAGCAACGCCACGCGCTTCCCCGGTTCAATTCCCAACACACCGAGAACACCAGCAAAGCGGAGAGTCTGTTCTTGCAGGTCGGCGTACGTAATCGAGCAACCTTCATACATGATGGCTGTGGATGATGCCGATTTGTCCGCGAAGATGCCCTGGAAGAAGTTCATTGGTAAAGGCGTCGAAGATCTGGACGGCCCGGTTTTCTGCGGGAAACGAATCCTGTGTCAAATGGCGTTCGGGATTATAATCGCTTCGACGATGATTTCCAGCGCCACGCCCGCACAGCTATTCCCAAACGCATCGTTAATTGGCGTCGATCTCCCGCGCCTCTCACCTGGGTGACTCCCATACCGGAAGGATTGCTTTGGATCTTCTGTTTGCTCTCCTCGTCGTTCTGATTGTACTGGCCGTAGTCGGCATTGTGGTTACAGTCGTCGGACACGGCTTGTGGCTCGCATTTGCTTCGGTATTCCGATCTTTTAGCGGCGAATCATCACCGCAAACCGAAGTCAAAGGTCCCGCGTCCGTTCAGTGCCAAAACTGCAACTTTGAACTCTCCGGTCACGCGACTTTTTGTGGACGCTGCGGATGGAAAAAGCTCTCAGCAATAGTAACGAAGCTGCTTGAAGACCTGTCCGCCACCGAGCGTCAGCTCGAACGCTTCCATCGAACAGGCAAGCTCGATGAGCGATCCTACACGGAGCTGAAGGCTCACATTGAGGCAGATCGGCGAAGACTGACCTCTCGAGATGGCGCAGCCACACCGTCAGCACCGCCGGCATACCAGCCTCCTGTTCCCGCCCAGCCGGCGTCGGTGACAGCTCCAGTTGAAGAGACAGCGCCGCCACTCAGGGAGCCTTCAGTTGTCACGGCGTCGTTCGTGGCGACTGATGACGAAATCGTTATCGAACCGACTCCTACGTTCCTACCGGCTTCGGATTACGCCGGCGCTCGGACAGAGGATGCCAGACAAACCAGACCTCAAACGCCGCCGCGTCCCCCGCGAAGATCATTTCCGGAAATGCTCAATTCGTTCATGGAGGAGAGCAACATCCGTTGGGGCGAGATCGTTGGCGGCCTACTCATCATCGGTTGTTCAACGGCCCTGGTAGTCAGTCTCTGGTCACAGATCTCTCAGATTCCCGTCGTGAAGTTTTTGATCTTTACGACCGTGACAGCGGCTCTCTTCGGAATTGGACTCTACACGGAACATCGCTGGAAGCTGCCCACCACGAGTCGGGGCATCCTGACGATCGCCACGCTGTTGGTACCACTCAACTTCCTCGCAATCGCCGCGGTTTCCGCAGGGCCTGAATCTCCGGGAGCCCTGATTCTTGGCAGCGAACTCATCGCGCCCGCGGTCTTTCTTGGCCTGGTTTACTTTGCGGGCCGGGTGCTCACTCCCTCGTGGCCACATCTGCTCGTTGCGGGCGTGCTCGGTTCCTCAATCGGGCAATTGCTAATCCGCCACTTCGCGTCCCCCGACCTATCTCCGGGTTTGTTAGTGGCCCTCGGCGCTTTTCCAGTCATCTGTTATGTCACGTGCGCCATTTGGATGTTGAAAAAAGCACTGGCTGATCGCGAGATTGATGAAGCTGAAACGATTGCCATCTTCATAACCCTGGGCGCGCTCACCTTCGCGGCCCTACTTCCGTTTGGCTTGCTCCTTTACAAATCCGGGCCAGTGGGAATGACCATGATGTACCTCGCGCCGCTTGTGAGCCTGGGCGGATCCCCATTACTGGCTATCGGAACTCTACTCTGGCAGCGGATAAAGAGACGGGAGTTGGTGGCCTCGCGCACGGCTGGAACCAGCCTGGCGATACTCGGCGCCGCGATGGTCCTCGCGGGGATGATCCTCGCGTGGCCAAACCCCGCCAGCATCGTGCCTGCCGCGCTATTTAACTTTGCGGTCTTTACCACCCTGGCGGTGGTGCTCGAGATTCCCGGCGCCCACTTGGTCGCCTCATTTTGCTTTGGCCTTGCGTATCTGGTTTTGTTCCACGTTATGGCCGGGCATGTGGCGTGGCAAAACCTGCGCGTCACCTCGTTGCTTAACCAGTCACTTTCGGTCAGTAGTGGACAGGCTCTCGCGCCGCTGTTCGTTCTGTTTGTGGGAGCTTCTGAGTGGCTGACCCGCAAGCGAAACAAGTCCGAAAGCAAGTTCTACCTGGTTGCGGCTTGCGCGGTTGCGTTGGTTAGTCTCGCGCTAGCTACCTGGTACGGACGCTGGACGTTACCCGCAGTCAATTCTCTCTGGATCATCTATGGAATCTACGCGCTTGGCGCTTTTTGGATCGCGTCTCGTCTAAAAGAAATTGCATTCACCTGGATTGGATCGGCGTTGCTGCTCGCGGCTCTCGCCCAAGCTTTTGCCCGATCCTTCGAAATTCCGTTCCCATGGCAGGCGGCTTTCCTGGCTCACGCCACTCTTTGTGCCGCCGGAGCAATCCTCGCGTGGCGTTACGAGAACGATCTAAAAGGCATGTTCACGCGAACGTTGTCACACTCGGCGTTGGTGACTTCGTTTGCAGCGGTTATCAGTTTGTTGCAGACGCGCGAATGGCAAACGACCGGGCTGCAGGCGGAACGGGTGTTCTGGCTGGCGACTATATGGCTCGGTCTCCTGTGGGTGGTTCGTCAACGCGTTTTGTTTACATCATTTCAGATCGCTCTGACTGCCGCGCTTGTTCTAGCCGTCAAGGGACTGCTACAGCAGTACGAGTGGTATGCGTATCTTCCTCATGCATTTCTGCACCCATGGGGCTTACAGATTCAAGGTACGGTTTTGCTTCTGCTCAGCCTTGTCTGGGTCGCCGCGAGGTTCGCGATCAAGTCCACCAAGTCTGGCAGGCTGAAGTTTCTGGAGTCTCTGTTGGATTCAAGCTGGGCAATCGACCGCCTGGTCATGTGGGTGGTGCTGGTTGGGTTTGTTCTCCTGGCAATCTATGGAGCGTTCCCCGGAGTCACTCGTGAACTAACGGCGCAGGGAACAGCCAATCCTGCCTGGGACATTGCCGGTTTTCCTCATCAGGAAGCGTTGGGAATTGGTTCGTGGATACTGCTTGGGCTGCTCGTCTGCGCGTTGCTGGCGACCGCGTGGGAGCGACGTCGAACAGTTTATGCGCTCGGCGCGGTGGTGGCGTTATCAGCAATTCCTCCACTGCTGGCGGGAAGATTCGAAACAGACATAGCCACGGCGTCTGCGTGGCGATGGCTCGGAGCTCTTTTCCTGCTGGTTGCATCTCTACCGATTCTATTTCGCGACCGAGTATTCGCCTGGATTAGATCTTTCGGGTGGCCGGCGGCGGATATCAGCGAAACAGAACTCGCGCACCGCCTGCGGCTCTTGCTCCTGGCAGCGACGTTAGGTCCGATCGTGATTCTCACCACCTATCCGGCCCTGCGGGCGATCTACTACATGCCGGTTCATGGTCCGGCATCCGGTGTCTTCTCACTCCTGAAAGACAGCGTTTCGTATGGCGTCCCGCTCGTGATCGTGGCGTTGGTCATGATCGCCCTTGCGGTACGGGAGCGTTTGCCTGACTACGCGTTTGGGGCGGGCCTGGTCTTCAATGTGACGGCGAAGATCGCGTACCTGCTCTCGGTCGTGGCCGTAAATGGCTCGATGGATCGCGTCGTGCTTGCCCAGGCCATCCAGACGAATGCCATCGTTTTCGGATTGTATGCACTTGTCTGGCTGTCACTTTCCCGACGTTGGCTTCCGCGGTTGAGCGAAAGCCGGGCTCGAGAGGCCAAACGACTCCTCACCATCCAAGTGCTCCTGGCCTTCGGGGCGAACGCATTACTTATTGGAGCAGTTGCCTTAAAACTGATTGCGGGTCCGGAGTATGCAGGGGCCGGCACCTTCGAAGCTGGAAGCGTCCGAGGCCGGGCAGCATTCATCATCGCGACTCTATCGGCCGGAGCCTTCGCTCTCGTCTACAAAAAGAAAGTCCCGGCGTGGTCGGTGTTTGTCGGGCTGCTGGGTTTTGTCTGCCTGGTCGCATTTGGAAGTGCGTCTCCTTCGGCAAACATGTGGACAGCCTCGCACGTGCTGTTGATTGGTTGCGCAGTCACAGCGTGGACGATGTTAGTCGCCAGCTGGTTCCCGATTTGGCTCGGGAAAAACTATGAGCCGGGGGTCTCTCGGTGGGCCTGGCTGCGTCTTGCGGAAAACTGGGGCGAGAAGTGTTTGTTCTTCGCGGCGTGCGGTAACGTGTTAACGGTGGTTCTTGGTCTACGACGTTTCGGAGACGATCCTTCCAGCAATTGGTGGACGATTGCCCCACTGTTGGCGATGACCGCCTTGTTCGCAGCTTTGAACTGGGTGACGCTCAAGCGCAAGTATCTTTATTTCGCCGGCGTGACCTTCAGCGTAGCCGCATTTGTTTGGGCGATTAAATACCTTTGGGGTCAGGAAGTCAGATTCCTGGAAATCCACGTCATCGCTTCAACGCTTCCCGCAGTGTCGTGGCTGGCCCTGGAGCTTCGCGCTCGACGATTGTCGCAAAGGCAACGGAGCAATGCTCTCTCGTTCCACAATGTGGTGGCACTCTGGGCTTTGCTCTTAGTGACTGCCATTGTGTCAATCAGACTAGCGCTCAGGACGTATGGCCTTGAATTCTCAGGGCCGTCCGGTATTGATTGGCTTGCTCTCGGCTCTTTAACCACTCTGCTTTTAGCTTGTGTCTGGGATCGCTCAGCAAAGTACGCCGTGGCCGTGCTGTATTTTGTCGGCTTGCTTGCAACCGCGATGTTTCTGGACCAACTGAGTCTGTCGCTGCGACGGCTCGCCTGGTCCGGAACGATGACGATGGCGATCTACGCGATCGGCGCGAGTGTACTCTGGCGTTCGCGAGCGAAGATCATTCAGTTCACCGACCGCTTGAAGATGCCCAGGCGCATCGATCCGGCTACGACTGAATTGAAATGGCTCTCCACTTTTAACACCATTCTCGTCGCCATCGGGGTGACGCTCGGTTATTGGATCGTGCTCGTATTTCCCAATACGACTTCGCGACTGCTCGCAGCTTTGGCAGTGGCCGGACAGGCTCTCACATTCGCATTGTTAGCCGAGGGTGTTTGGCGTGCGAGATGGCGAAGGGCAGCGATCGCTGCATTTGTCACTGGACTAGTTTTCGTTGGCTGGGCGTGGCTGGTTCCTGGAACTACCGGCACCTGGCTTAATCGCGCGGTTATCTTGATGTTGGAAATGTTTGCTCTGGTAAGTTTTTACGCGCTCGTCCTGAACAAAGCGCTCAGGCAAGAGCCGGAGTGGACCGAAGCGGCGCGTCGCTGTGTGCCATGGATTGCGGGGACCGGCGCAGTGGCATTGTTATTCGCGTTGTCCACCGAAGTCTTCTACCAGATCAACTTTGGCGCAGTTCGAATCAATAAGCTCTCGCTGATAGCCATTGGCGTGACTCTGGTGGCAGGAATCGTGATCTGCGTTCTGTTCGCCCTGTCGGAGAAACATGAGCCGTTGAAGCTCCCCGAGCGCGGCCGAATGAACTATGTGTATGCGGGCGAAGCCATGTTGGCGCTGCTCTTCATGCACATTCGTTTGACCATGCCATGGCTGTTTACCGGTTTCTTTGAACAGTACTGGCCGTTTGTCGTTATGGCCATCGCTTACCTCGGCGTAGCCACCAGCGAAGCTCTACGCCGTCGGCAGATTCTGGTCCTGGCACAACCCATCGAGCGCACTGGAGTGTTCCTGCCACTGCTGCCGGTGATTGGCTTCTGGATTGTTCAGTCGAAAGTTGATTACTCAGCGCTGCTGTTTGTGGTGGGAGGCATTTATGGCTTGCTGTCGATCCTGCGTCGTTCGTTCGTTTTTGGAATTCTGGCGGCAATTGCCGGAAACGGCGGGCTCTGGTATCTGCTTCATCGCACTGACAGCTATCAGTTTCTCCAGCACCCGCAGCTATGGTTGATTCCCATCGGGCTTTCCGTGCTGCTGGCCGCGTATCTAAACGAGGACGACTTCACTGAAGATCAGATGGCCGGCATTCGGTATATGTCCCTGGTAATGATCTATGCCTCGTCAACCGCCGATATTTTCATCAACGGGGTGGCCGATTCGCCATGGTTGCCATTGGCGCTGGCCGCGCTTTCACTCGCTGGCGTATTCAGCGGAATCATCTTTCGCATCCGCGGTCTGCTACTGCTTGGCTGCGTGTTCCTGCTGATCGCAGTCATAACTATGATCTGGTATGCGTCAGTGAATCTGGGATGGACGTGGTTATGGTACGTGGCGGGGATCGCGACCGGCGCCACAATCATCTTCATGTTTGCGGTTTTCGAAAAGAAACGCGCCGAGGTCCTGCGCGTCGTGGAAGGGTTTAAGGACTGGGACAGGTAAGGCGAGACGGGGAGACGGGGAGATCGGGAGACGCGGGGACGCGGAAATCACAGCCTGCTTATCTCCGTTTCGCCCCGTCCCCGTGTCACCCCGTCCCCTCTTCGCGTCCTTCCGTCCCGGGTGCTTTGTGAAATCGGCGCCCGACTGTAATCTGTCGATCAAGGCGTTCCACTCTTTGCGACGCGGGGGAGAGTTCAGTGAGCCAATTTCACATGACCAACAAGCTTTTTTGCTCAACACTTTTCTTATCAATGGTTCTGCTGGGTCTGGCCGGAGAGACCCGCGCCAAGACCCAACAAAAATTCAGCCTCCAGGCTTATGAGGAATTTCACGACGTGCTACACCCTCTGGAGCACGAGGCCCTTCCCGAAAAAGACTTCAAGCGCATCCGAGTAAAGTCGGGCCTGCTGATAAGGCGGGGCAGAGTGATGGTAAAGGGAGGCGTGCCCGTCGGTCCTGATGTTTTTAAAGAAGAGTTTGGCAAGGCGTTAAAGAAGTTTGACGCGGCTCTCACCAAATTGAGCCCGGCGGCCCGGCGAGGAACGGATGAGCAACTGAAAACAGCTTTTAGCGCCGTTCATGATTCTTACGAGGAGCTGATGGCGCTGCTAAGACAGCACACGCGCTAGACGGTTTGTTCCAGTTTCAATTTCCTCAGTCTCAGGCTTCGTGATCTCCGTGAAACAAGTCCGCAGTTTCTTGTTTTTTGAACAACGTTTTGAATGAAAACACGATCCACGAAACCACACGAACCAACACGAAATGCGTTAGTGTTATTTCGTGTTATTTCGTGGATCGTGTTTCCGTTTTAGTTGCGGCCCGAGTCGCGCTGCGTCAATGTGGTGAACAAAGGTCGAGAATAATTCACCAAGAAGACACGGAGATCAGAGAGAGCCCGTAGAAGTAAAACGCGGCCGTTCATCCTCAGACTTCAAGGAAACCTCCGCTCGCTTCACGCCTCAGCCTCAGCCTGCTGAAGCTTTGGTTCTTTTCGTCTCAATACAGCAGCAGAGACTAAAGTGATCAGCAGCCCGACAGGAAAGGGCTCCAGGAAAGTGAAGGCTGCATTGATCAGCGGGTTCTTGTACATCTGCGCAAACTTGTCCAGCTCCTGACGTTGGGCCGCTAGTGCCTGCTCGGTAGCGCCAGCGGCTCGTGCCTTTTCCAGGGCGTAGGCTGCGTACCTCTCTAGAAAATCAGGTAAGAAATTAAAGTAAATAATCTCCCAGCTGATTACGTAGAAAGCACAAGAGATAAGCGTGATTAGAATTCCGACTGCAAATCCCCTCACGAACGTGATCTTCCCCTGACCGATCTCTTCTCGGTACCAGCGGATCCCGAAAAAAACCATTAGAAACGAAATGACTATCGAGGTGTAGCCGAGTATTAACCCATAGTCGAAGCCAATCTGTTCCATGAACGGCATTGTCGCCATCATCATGAGCGTGGAAATCGCTCCTGAGATTAGACCGAACTTCAGAACTGCCTTTTTCATTTTCCTGCTCCCTCACATTCAAGAGAATTTGCCCAGAACGGCGCAGAGAATAGTCCCGGCTTAGTGCTTTGTCTTCACACTTTCGGGTGATTTTGGCTATTAACTAGAAAATCATACTTTAGTGGGAGGTCGAAAAAGACAGATTCCGAGGTGCGCTCGAGTAATTGTTGTTAATAGGTCCAATAGGCCCAATTGGTCCTATTATTCATCGCAAGTACGACTTCAAATCGAGCGGTCTGGCTCCAACAAAACATGCATGTTAAGATTCCCTCGACATGAAAGGCCGAATCTCACGAGAGCTGGAAGCGATCCTTCGCGACGACGAGGGTCGTAAAAGACTGCGCTGGTCTCTCGTCACCGGGAAAGAAATGCTCATTACGGTCGGCGACGCCAATTACATCGTCTCGACCAAGAGCCCAATCAGCAACAAAATCAATCGTTCCGGTAAGCTGCTCTCACAACGGCTGACCGGCTTTGCCAAACGAACCGGCTAAAGCACCTCAATGGAGTTTGCGGTCTCCGCTGTCTTCCTCATAGTCCTATCAGCTTGATGAACGGTATTACGATATCGAAGGCGACTATCTGGTCTTGCGCTACTCTGAGATGTCAACGGTGAACGTCGACTACATTTTCGTTACCCCAGTGGACGGTGAAGACCGCTGATTAATTTGTTTCCTGGGTTGGCGGAGCCAGTCGCAGTAAGTTTAGCCGCGGATTTACGCGGAGGCAGCGGATCTGAAGAAGACAGAACTAGCCACAGATTTGTACTGATGAACACGGATATTAGGATTAAGAAAGCTGACTTGAGTAATTGACCTACCCGCGCATGGTTTGAGCCTTATCATCCGAATTCGAGTTAAGAGAGGGACTGGCCGAGATTGTGCAAGGAGGAAAATCACTCAAGTAAGCAGCTCTACTAATTCCTGAGATCCGTGTTCTTCCGTGCAAATCTGTGGCTAGTTCTTTCTTCTTCAGATCCGCGTTCCTCCGCGAAAACCTGCAGCTGTGTCGCGAGAATACGATCCACGAAGTGACACGAACTCACACGAAACAGTTAGTGTGGTTTCGTGTGTTTTCGTGGATCGTTTGCCGGTCTTGTCCACTCGAAATCGTCGGTCATTGAACATCCAGGCCTTCAATCAGTACCAGGTCGCTTGAGAAGGCTCCGCGCGCGCAACCCAACTCCTTCCCATCCGGCGTCCAGGCAAACCAGAAAATCAAATCAGTGCTCCACTTGGTTATCTGCCTCGGTTCACCGCCGCTAATTGGCTGCCGCCAAATATTGGAAGCACCTTCGCGGGTTTCGATGTAGTCGAGCGCGGTTCCGTCGGGAGACCAGCGCAATTTGCTACCATCGCCTAGTCCCGGAAGAACCTTGATTGGATTGCCGCCTTCAAAAGGAACTATCTCGATCTGAAGTTTCGAATCAAACTCTGGAGGACGATAGTAGTAGGCAATCTGTTTCCCGTCCGGTGAAAGCGCGTGGCTATACAGATGTTTATCCGTAATCAGGATTGGAGTGCCCCCATCGATTGAGACCTTCCACAGCCCTGACTTACCGCCGGCATCGTCTGAATAGATTACCCAACGCGAGTCAGCCGAGCATAACGGAAGCCCATCCTCCCGAGTGTTTCGCACAAGTTCGATGGGATTGGTGCCGTCAATGTTCATCCGCCAGATGCCCCAGCCGACACCTCGATTGGATTCAAAAACTATGTAGCGGCCGTCCGGCGTCACCAACGGAAACAAATCCGCGGGCGTTTCGAAAGTAAGTTGCTTTTCATTGCTGCCGTCGGCGTTTGAAATCCAGATATCGCGGTTTTCTCGTTCGCTGGCCGTGTAGACCAGTCGACCATCCTTGGCCCATGCAAATCCGGAGATGCCGCTGAAACTATTTGAACTAACGCGCCGGGCTTTGGTCGAGTCTCCAGTCGTTGCGACCCAGATGTGCCCTTCCTGGTTTTTTACGCTGGCTACCAGGTTATTCAGGCCCGTCGCCAGACTCACATTCGTGTAGTAGTTGAGATCGTTGGTCACCCTTCGCGCATCTCCGCCGGGATGGGCTATGCGCCAGATCTGCTCGGGACTTCCTGCTATTGAGGCGCGATCCCTGGCGCTGGCAAGCAGACCGCTGCCGTCTGACAACCACGTAATTGAACTAATATTCCGCCATCTGTCAGCGGAAACCTTTGACTCTGTCTTGTCTTCGATCCCCACCGCATCAACATGGACGTAGTAGCCCTCACTGTCAGTCCCCGCCACAATGAAAGCGATCCTCGCACCATCGGGCGACCAGGCGGGAGCATCCATGCGTGAAAACTCGGGCGCTTTGCGAGTGGCGACCTTGGTTTCTCCCGAGCCGTCCGCGCCGGCAATCAGAAGAGACTTCTCGCGTTCTTTGAAATAACCACGAATGAAGGCCAGCCGTTTTCCGTCGGGTGAGAACGTGACCTGACTATCAACGTCATAAATCAGTTGCCGGGGGTCGCCGCCCAACGCTGATACCTGATACAGCGCGCGCACGTTCTTGCCCTGCTCACCCTGAACGTAATAGAGATGGTTTCCATCAGGCGTAAAGGTCACTCCCAGAAAGTATCCGGTTGTGGGCGGCACGATCTCTCTCGAAGAAGTGGTCGCGGTCTGACGCAGCAGGAGACTCTGTTTGTCGCCCGTTACCAAAACGTGCGCGACGTATTTGCCATCAGGAGACATCGCGGCGTGCCATGCTCTACCGTTGTTGGTGAGCCGCGTAATCTTCATCGCAGCTGTATCACTGCCGGATCCGGTCCGATTAGCTAATCGGTAAATTCCAAAAGCTGCAGCTCCCGCAACGAGTATCGCAGCAATCAGGGACAACAAAGCCCAACTCTTGTTCTGTTTGATTTGGCTGATAAGGTACTCGGCGCTGGATCCGCCGGCGCCGAGTGTTGGCTTGCCCGGTGACTCGAGAGTCCGGCTGATGCGCTCACCGGCCGAGCGTCCGCCGCGCGCGCGGGCATCAGTTACTCTTGGTGCGCTTGGATCGCTCGCGAACGAAGGAGACAGCGAACGGTCCAGATCAACGCCAGCATCAAGTCGCTGTCGGAGACGACGTAAATTTCCAAGCAACTGCTTTGCTGTCTGGGTTCGCTCTTCGCGATCCTTTCTCAATGCTTCTTCAACAATCAGTTCGAGCGCTTCCGGAGCGTCTGCAATGTAAGTCGACAAGGGCGGCGGCTCATCCTCCAGGAGCGACACGATAACGTGACTCGGAGTCGCTCCCCTGAAGGGCAATTGCCCGGCTAATAGTTCATAGAACACGACACCGAGACTCCAGATGTCCGTGCGCGCATCAAGCTGCGATCCCCGGGCCTGTTCGGGTGACATATAGCTGACAGTACCCATCACGGTGCCGGGATCTGTATTTACAAATGCACGTGTTTGCGCCTCGGTGTCGATAAGGGAAGATTCGCGTTCGGTGGGTTTAGCCAATCCGAAATCGAGAACTTTTATGTAGCCGTCGTGCCGGACCATGATGTTTTCCGGCTTGATATCGCGGTGGACAATGCCGGCGGCATGCGCGGCCACGAGTGCCGAAGCAGTTTGGCTGGCAATGTCGAGCACATCGGCGAGTTTCAATCTCGATCTCGCCATGTGCTCTTTCAGTGTGACGCCTTCAATAAATTCGGTGGCAAAGTACGGCGTGGCGTTTTCTTCTTCACCGACGCGGCCGATCTCATAAACCGTAATGATGTTTGGGTGGTTCAGGGCCGACGCCGCCCGGGCTTCCTGAATGAAACGCTTCATGCGGCTGGGGTGCAGCGCGAATTCAGCCGGCAGGAATTTCAACGCGACTGGTCGATTCAGTTCGGTGTCCAGCGCCCGATAGACCTCTCCCATTCCGCCGACGCCAATCAGCGACTGAATCTCATATCGGCCAAGTTTTGTGCCGGCTTGAATGCCCATCCGAGATTTCGTAACAGAGAGATTGAACGGCAACATGATACTTCAATATAGGAACACCGCTCACGAGGATTTCGCGGCAGATATCTGTGAACAGTTGATCCCCAGTTTCTTGCTCATTGAGCACAGTGTTGGCTACGAATACGATCTACGAATCCACACGAACGATCACGAAACGGTTCGTGTTATTTCGTGTGTTTTCGTGGATCGTATCCTGGTTGTGGTTCTGGATGGATCCGCGCCGAGACTCAGTGATCTCTGAGTCTCGGTGGTGAACGAAACGCACTCATAAACTCACCACGGAGACACGAAGTACACTGAGACAGAGAAGACAGTGCTGGAAAGTGCTGGCGAAGGCGTTTCAAATCCGAACTGCACCTTAAGCGTTGCCGCCTACCAGTTCTCATGATAAAAGGTCACTGCCTCGCTCGTTACCGAAACAGCTTTCGTTTCGACCGGTTCCTCAACCTTAGGACTACTACCGATGTCCCTCCTGGCGCCGAACTTCAAAGATACTTTTGTTTGCGAGTGTGAAGAGTGGATGCGTTCCGCGTGCGCAGCTGAAGGATTTTATGACTATCACGGAAAGTATTGCGTGCTCCATTCTCCATACGAGGACAAGGGCGACCACTTCCTGCCAGCACTGCAAAAGAAACTCGACGCCGGGGACTTCAATTTCGGAGGTGCGAGGTTCCCCACAATGTCATTTGAAGGCTTTGAATTCGAAAGCGACGTTGACTTTCGTTTCGCCACGTTTTCCGACAACGTGAGTTTCTATAAGACCAGGTTCAGCGGACAGGCTGATTTTGAGAACGCAACCTTCAGTGGAGAGGCAGACTTCCGCTTTGCTGTGTTTGAGCAGCGAACCAACTTCTTCGGCGCGGTATTCAATTCAGCGGCAGCTTACGGCGACGCGGAATTCAAGGCTTCAACGTTCTTCAGTTCGGTCATCTTTCACACAGGCACCTCGTTCGGGAGCACCATATTTGATTCTGAGACCTATTTTGGCGGAACCACTTTTGGTGCCACCGCCGACTTCTTTGGCGTCAGATTCAATGCCGACGCCTTTTTTGCGGAAAGCTCGTTCGCCGCACCTTCAGATTTCAGTTGCGGAGTCTTCGGTGGTGAAACCTCTTTCGATGACGTCGTCTTCAACGCGGACGTTAAATTCAACACGGGTAGCTTCAAAGCTCAGGCGGATTTCAAAAAGACTATCTTCAAAACAGAAGTGGATTTCAGCTATGTCGATTTCGGAGCCGCCGTCAATTTTGGAATGGCGACCTTTGGTGATTACGTTAAATTCTCCGGTGACGACGAAACCGAAGCGTTTCCGGAATCCTCATCGCTGGATCTACAACACGCCAGGTTGGAAAAACCCGAGCGCTGTTCCTTCCACACACTCACCCTGCACCCGCATTGGTTTGTTAATGTCGATCCACGCAAATTCGATTTTACAAATGTTGAGTGGGTAAATAGTGGAAATGCCAAAGCAGAGCTCGATCATCTGAAACAAAAGGAAGTTCCGTCAGCGCATCGCTTGTTGGCGATCGCCTCTCGTAGACTGGCAGCTAACGCTGAGGAAAATGATCGGTACCGCCAGGCTTCCCACTTTAGGCGGATGTCGTTGGACGCGGAACGTTTGGAAAGATGGCGTGGTTTCGGGTTCCTTCAATTGAGTTGGTGGTATTGGCTGGCGAGTGGCTATGGCGAGCGACCTTTTCAAGCTCTGTTGGTACTTCTCGGCCTGTTCCTTGTATTCGCCTTGCTCTATACGCAGGTTGGGTTTGTGCGTTGGGAGCCGAGGGTTGCGAGTGAGGCCGATGCGGTTTCCGCGACGCCCGATAGAGTCGGAACGCCGTTACGATTGAATCGAGCATTAACGTACAGCGCCGGAGTAATGACCTTGCAAAGACCTGAACCACGACCAGCTACGGCAACCGCGCAAACTCTGGTTCTCCTCGAAACAATCCTCGGTCCGGTTCAAGCCGCGTTAATGGCACTAGCCATTCGACGAAAGTTTATGCGCTGACTTCCGCTTGGCCCAAATCTCCGCGTCACCCCGTCACCGCGTCCCCGCGTCACTTTTCATCCAGCTTCCTCCCCGTATTCAAACTATCGAAATTCAAGATCGCATTGAACACGAGGAAGTAACTTCCTTTGGTCTGGCCGCGCCAGATCGGGTTGTTCGAGAACAGCACCAGGTGTCCCTGGCCCGAAGGAACATCCACGACCATCGGACGCTGCGCGATCTCGTCGCCGCCATCAAGCAAACCTGAGACAAACAGATCCTTGCTGTCGGCGTAGCGAAACACGACTCGCGGACGCATCTCGGGCGGAATCACGTTGATCGGGTTGCGACGTTGCTCATCGGTCAACGGCACCGCTTGCCAGGCTTCGGCGGTGGGTAGTTCAGGAACTTCGGCCGGCGGTCTCCCCTGGACTGTATCGGGATCGTCAGGAGTGCCGCGTCCTGTGGTCCTTTGTTCTCGACGCGGTCGTCCCCCGCCGCCGCGAGCGAAATTACTAACGTTGAAGATGGGCCCGTTGAAACAATAGATTGGGAGCGTGTCTCCGAATCCGTAAGCTATCGGACTCGAGGCATCGACCACCTTTGAGCGAAGCACAACTCCAATGGCCTTAAGTCGGGCCGACCGAGCTATGGAAAGTCCGGGTGTGAAGCCCGCAGTGACCGCCAAGTCGGCTGTGTCCATCACGCCAATGAAAAGCCCACCTTCTTGTGTGAACTTCTGAAGGTTCGCCAATCCCGAATAGCCAAGTCCCGGACGAATGTCATCGGTTGAATCGATTTTGCCGATGTTCGGTGTCAGCGTGGTGGTCTTCCAGGGAATTGGATTGCCCCACATTGGCAGACCGCTGATGATTGCACTTGCTGCGCGTCCCACGGGCGCAAAGATGATCACGTCGTACTTGCGTCTCAAATCAGGATCTTTGGCCGCATCCTGCGTGCTGATGTAGGTGAATGGCACGCCCAGCTGATCCAGAGCCAAACGCCACCAGCCCTCATCCTGCGTGTTCAACCAGGTGTGCATCACCGCGATGCGTGCCGCTCTAACCGGATGAGTCTTGACCGTTGGCGCCGCATCCACTGCGTAAACCTGGATGCCAAGGTCGGTGGCGGCTTGTCGAAGTTCAGGGACTGTCGCTTTGCGGATGATGAAGGAGCCGCGACTAAACTTCCGTCCGGCAGCATCGAAAGGTTCCTCGGCGGCGTCGACAGTCGCATCCTTCAAACGATAGCGAAGAGTAACCAGTCCATTGTCTGCGTTGTGATTGATGAGATAGATCGTGCCGCTGCCGTTGATTCCTCCGGTTGCCCGAACGTCGCCATTCACACGCTCTGCCGCGGCATTTAGCACATTCACGTCGGTCACTCGAACCACCTGCAGATTACCGAGCTCGCCCATGGTCCAGCCAGTATCGTCGTAAACATCCTGCTGCGGATCGTTCGGCGCCCAATACTGGTGATCAAGTAAGGCGTCGGCAATGCGACTGTAAGGCTGATCCATTCTTACGATGTAACTGCCTGCGGGGAAAGTGCGGGTTTCGGTTTCTGGTTTCGGCGAAGCGCCAGGTGAAGCAGCAGGCACCGGCGATGGACTTGGCGTAGATCGCGGCACGGCGTCAGACGGAGTGGCCGTTGCCGTAGGCGATTCAGCAGGCGCAGGCGTTGCACTTGTAGCCGGAGGCGGTGTTTTCTTTTTCCCTTTGAATGTGACTGTGAACGGAGCCGTCGCCCGATGAATCTCGCATCCCTGGGCCTGGAGCGTCCTCAGCAGCTCCGCCTGATTTCCCAAACGTGGATCGTCGCCGGGGAAGACATAAGCCGCCGGACCTTCATTTCGCGGTTTGTCGATCGAACGCTTGCTCTTTAGGTAGAAGTTCTTGAGAAACAGATATCTGTTGTTACTGAAGTGGTGAAGCGTGGTCAAAAGTGCGGTCTGCTGATAGTTGTTATTGTTGCGTTGGGACCATTTGGCCTTCGGTAACGGCGGATTCTGGCGAAACCAGGTTCGTGAGTATTCAGAAGCTGAAAGCGTGCGCTCGAGTGTGTCGGCTCCGGCGTTGCCAAACGTTTCGTAGAGACGACTGATGCCGTTGTGGGTCGCGGCGATGAACATCAGGTAGCCTGGCGACCAGGTATCGAAGTTGCCGTGGGCAAAAGCCCCGGGCATACCAAACTTGGTCATCTCTGAGACGTTGTGCCACCCGATCATCTGCCATTCATCCGTCAGAATCGGGTCGACCCAGGCGTTGTAAGGCCCATCACCAATCGTGTTGTCGTAAAGATATGGCACTGACTCATGCAGGTCGTGCAGCACCTGCGCCTTCCAGCCGGTGAACGTATTGAGGACGTTGCGTGTGAGTTTCAGCGACAGGCCGATCGCGTCGCGATTGTTGTCGTGCGCCACGTAATGTCCCCAATAGAGTAATGGCGGCCAATTTGACTTGGGGTTTGCCAAATGCCAGTTGTAGACATCGACCATTCGATCGCGCCCGTCGACTTCGACCACAGGCGTGATGAGAGTGACCATATTCTCGCGGATGGCGCGGACGTAAGGACTTTCATCGACCGCGAGGCGATAGACTAACTCCATCAGCGCGGTCGGCGATCCGGTCTCCGGCGAGTGTATGGCGCCGGTGATGTAGTAAATCGGAAATGATTGTGCTACGAGCCGGTCGGCTTCGGCATCGTCTTTGTTAATGGTGCGGGGATCGGCAAGTTTCGCTAAGCGAGCCCGGTTTTCATCTAGCTTCGCTAGCAGGCTCTCCGAGGCGACAGCCACCGCGATCATTTCGCGGTTCTCTTCAGTGGTACCAATCGAAAAGACTTTTACGCGCGGGCTCGCCTTTTCCAGCACACGCATGTAGCTATAGACTTCCGCGGCGTAGGGAAGCTTGTCAGGTGCCCCGGCCACATCGCCCAGCACGGCCTTCGGCGTGGGCACATTTGGCGAGGCGGGAAGATAATCAGTCAGAGGTGAGTTGAAAAATGTCTCTGTCGTATACTCTCGAATCTTCTTCGTGTATTCATCGTCGATTGCCTGATTGGGATCTCGACCGGGCTTTACCTGTGCCCGGGCTGAAACGAATGAAAGAGCGACGAGCAAAGTGCAAAGAAGGGCGGCACGCACACGATAATATCGATTCATTTTGATTTCCTCGGCGGCGGAGATAGACAACTGCTTGCTCAAAAGCGAGTGGTACATCGGGTCGATTTGAATTTCCGTAGTGCTTGTCAGAATTCGAAGAGGAGAACAAGCTTTTAAGCCAAGCGGCGTATTAAGTCAAATGTTTTCCAGTTGACGGTCTTGATGTTTCTTGCATGACTTCATAAACCGCCAAAACGCCAAGAGCGCCAAGAAAGAATAATGTAAGAAAAGCTAACCCAGGTCTGCTGGCTTAGTTTGTATTGCCTTGGCGCTCTTGGCGTCTTGGCGGTTTTACGAAGTCAAATGCAAAGGATCTTGACTGAGCCTGGAATCGTCTCTCTAATGTCGGCGAGTTGAAATCACAACTATGGAAGCTCGAATATTTCAGCTGAATATTTCCCCTGGTGGCGTTCCGAAGTTGGCGGTGCGGGAGGCGATAGTCACGGAGTTGGGATTGGATGGCGACAGCCATAGGTTTCCCGATATTCACGGAGGACCTGAGCGAGCGCTGTGCCTGTTCTCTCTCGAACGAATTCTGGAGTTACAAGCCGAGGGTCATCCGATTTCCCCCGGGGCCGTGGGAGAGAATGTGACAATCTCGGGAATCGATTGGAATGAAGTGACGCCCGGACGTCAACTCGCACTTGGCAATGAGGTGGTCGTGGAAGTCACGAGCTACACCTCGCCGTGCAACACCATTCCAGCTTACTTTGTTGACGGAAAGTACCAGCGAATCTCGCAGAAGGTTCATCCTGGCTGGTCGCGCGTCTATGTGCGCGTGCTGCGAACCGGAAAGGTTGTCGCCGGGCAGCCAGTGAGACTGTTGGATGAGTGAGAATTGCGAATTTCGAATTGCGAATTTCGAATTTCGCGTTGGGTAAGATCGTTTGAGAAAGGTGGATTCAACTGGGAAGTGCAACACGACGTTCAAAGTGTATGGTCGAGAAAGGATCAGAACCGAGGAGCGGTAGCGACCGGGCCGCCGCGCCTCCATTCAAGTACCGAATTTCAAAACGTACGAGCGTCTCAACTGAACCGAAAGTTGAACGGAGGCGCGGCGGCCCGGTCGCTACCGCTCCTCGGTTCTGATGCATTGGGGCCTCTCAAATTCTTTGAAAGAGTTGCGCTTCCAAGTTGAATCCACCAATTCGAAATTCGAAATTCACATTTATGTCATCTCGCGACTCCAAAGTGTTACCGCGCGCGCAGCCGCCTGAAGAAACTGCTCCCGTTCAGATCAAACCCTTAAGCAAATCCGCAGGGGGAGTGCCGGCAATCCTGTCTGCGGTGAAGAGCGCCTGGAATGAAATGGGGGCCGTGCGCGGGTTGCGGACTATGCTCAAGCTGAATCAGCAGGGCGGATTCGACTGTCCCGGTTGTGCCTGGCCCGAGCCGGATCAAGAGCGTTCACACGCAGAGTTTTGTGAGAACGGCGCCAAGCATGTTGCGGATGAGGCGACGACCAAACGCGTCACGCCGGACTTTTTCAAGCAGTGGAGCGTGGCCGACCTTTCTGAGAAGTCGGACCACTGGCTTGGCAAACAGGGACGAATCACTCACCCAATGATGCTGCGGGCTGGAGCCACGCACTATGAATCCATCTCCTGGGAAGCTGCTTTTGACCTGATCGCCAGGGAACTGAACTCTCTCGCGTCTCCCGACGAAGCAATTTTCTACACCTCGGGTCGCACCAGCAATGAAGCCGCATTTCTTTATCAACTGTTCGTACGTCAATTCGGCACCAACAATCTTCCCGACTGCTCAAATATGTGTCACGAATCGAGTGGCTGGGCCTTGATGGAAACGATTGGCGCTGGGAAGGGAACAGTCACCCTTGAAGACTTCGATCTCGCTCAGGCAATCTTCGTAATTGGACAAAACCCCGGCACGAACCATCCGCGAATGCTTACCGCGTTGGAGCGCGCGAAGAAAAATGGTTGCCGGCTTGTCCACATAAATCCGCTTCCGGAAGTCGGCATGTCGAGCTTCAAACATCCACAAGACTTCGGCAGCTGGTTTGGTAAGGGAACTCAACTGGCTGATCTTTTCCTGCAGGTGAAGATTAACGGCGACGTGGCATTGCTGAAAGGGATCATGAAAGAGATCCTGATTGAGGAAGATCGCCGTCCCGGTAAAGTGCTCGATCAAGAATTTATCGCCGAGCATACGGCCGGGGTTGAAGACTTTGTCGCCGCCCTGCGACAGGTTGAAATCGACGAGATCGTCAAACAGAGCGGTATCTCAAGAGCGCAGATCGAAGAAGCCGCGAGAATTTTTATCGATTCTGAGCGCACGATTTTCTGCTGGGCGATGGGACTGACGCAACACAAAAATGCCGTCGCCAATATCCAGGAGATTGTGAACCTGATGTTGCTGCGAGGTCAGATTGGAAAACCCGGGGCCGGTCTCTGTCCAGTTCGTGGGCACAGCAACGTTCAGGGTGATCGAACTATGGGTATTTCCGAACGGCCCACGGAGGCGTTCCTCGATCGCCTGGCATCGGAGTTTGATTTCGAACCGCCGCGAACTCATGGAGTTGATACAGTGCAGGCGATTCAGGCGATGCATGACGGTCGGGGTAAGGTTTTCTTTGCACTCGGTGGAAACTTCCTTTCAGCAACACCCGACACTGAATACACATCCGCCGCTCTCAGGCGTTGCCGTTTAACTGCGCAGGTTTCAACGAAGCTCAATCGTGCGCACCTCATCACCGGCCGGCAAGCACTTATTCTGCCTTGCCTTGGCCGAACAGAAACCGATCAGCAAACACCCGGACCGCAGTTTGTCACCACCGAAAACTCCATGGCGGTGGTCCAGGCTTCGCGTGGCTTCCTGACGCCGGCATCTCCGCATCTTCTGAGTGAACCGGCAATCGTAGCTGGTTTGGCCCGGGCGACGCTCGGCTCTCGCACAAAGGTAGACTGGGAAGGCCTAACCTCAGACTACGATCGTGTGCGCGATCACATCGCTCGAACCTTACCTGGATTTGAGAACTACAATCAGCGTGCGCGGCAGCCCGGAGGCTTCTATCTGCCCAGCAATCCACGCGATCGTGTTTTCAAGACCCCGGCTGAAAGGGCCATTTTTACAGTGCATGAGCTTCCGGTTCACTCTTTGGCTCCTGATCAATTTCTCATGATGACGATGCGCAGCCACGATCAGTTCAACACCTCGATCTACGGCCTCGATGATCGTTATCGCGGAATTCACAACGGTCGCCGCGTCGTCTTTCTGAACGGAGACGACATGCGCGCGAGTGGGTTGCATGAGAATGAGGTGGTGGATTTGATTAGCCACTTTGAAGGTGAAGAGCGGATAGCTCGCCACTTCAGGGTTGTGCCATACAGTATTCCCAGTGGGTGCGCGGCCACGTATTTTCCTGAGGCAAATGTTCTGGTCCCGATCCGGAGCGTGGCGGAGAAGAGCAATACGCCGGTGTCAAAGTCGATTGTCATTAGTATCAAGCCGTCTGTTGATGGGGCATGAGATTTGTGCTGTCAGTGACAACCGCCAAGACGCCAAGAGCGCCAAGGCAATAGGAAGCAAGCTGACTGGTTGCGATACGCCTTTTTCACTTTTTCACCCTTGGCGTTCTTGGCGTCTTGGCGGTTCACTAAAGAGACTAGCCATGATCACAATTCGTAAAGCACAAGACCGGGGCCATTTTGATTTGGGGTGGCTCGACACCTATCACACCTTTTCGTTCGATCGATATTACGATCCCCACCACATCGGATTTCGCAGCTTGCGGGTGATCAATGAAGACCGGGTCAGTCCCGGCCGCGGTTTCCCCACTCACTCACATCGCGATATGGAGATAATCACTTACATCCTCGAGGGCGCGCTGGAGCATCGCGACAGCATGGGCAACGGTTCAGTGATACGGCCAGGCGACGTGCAGCGGATGACTGCCGGAACCGGAGTGGCACATAGCGAAGCTAATCCATCTCAAAACGATCCGGTTCACTTGTTGCAGATCTGGATCTTGCCACAGCGGCAAGGACTCACACCCAGTTACGAGGAGAAAGTCTTCTCGAAGGATCAGAAGCACAACAAACTGTGTTTGGTGGCTTCGCAGGATGGTCGAACCGAGTCGGTGAAAGTCAACCAGGACGCGAGTGTGTATGCCAGCATGGTTGATCCTGGAGAGATGTTGACTCATGAACTTGCCCCCGCCCGCGGCGCGTGGATTCAAGTTGCTGCCGGTTCAATTGATCTGAACGACCATGAGCTGAATCAGGGTGACGGTGCGGCTGTAACCGGAGAGTCTGTAGTGCGGATCGTCGGTCGTGAATCTGCTGAGGTCTTACTGTTCGATCTTGCCTGACGCGAAAAAAAACAAACGAACCACAGATTTGCGCGGATCGACACGGACTTAATAGCGAAAGAATCAGGCCCATTCATTGGCTTATCTGGAAATTCCCTGATCATGTGTGGGCCATCTCTGTTGCCGGCAATTTGGCCCAGGCAGGCCCAAAAAATTAACACTTGAATACCAAATCGCATCGCATGTAATCTAAGAGTGTCCGTTTAGTTCCTATCTTTGGCTTGCCCAGTGCTAACGCGCGCGAATCCTCTCAAGTCAACCAAGGGAATTGCCCAGTATTTTGCGGCGGAAGCAACTGAAATGGGTATCCATGGCAATTTGACCACGATGAGCGTTGCCGACCTGCTCCAGTTTCTGGAGGTGGGAAGGAAGACGGGGACGCTGAAGTTCAACCACGGCAAGGTGGTCAAAGGAATCTACTTTGAGAATGGTCTTATCGTTGGCTCAAGCACCAACGATCCCACCGAATATCTTGGTCAAGTCCTCATTCATTACGGCAAAATAACAGAACCGCAGCTTCAAGCCGCGATGGGGGCTCAACGAGGTGGTGGCGGCAGATTGGGTCAGATACTGGTAAGGCAGGGCATTGTTACTGACGCTGATGTAGCGACCGTCCTCAAGATCCGGACGTTGGAAATAATCTACGACCTCTTCCTTTGGAAGGAAGCGCACTTTGAGTTTTGTATCGAAGAACCCTTGCCGCCCGATTTCACTCGCGTCGAAGTCGAACCCACTAAAGTAATAATGGAAGGAATCTATCGGGCTGACGAACTCGTTCGTTACCGTACCTTGATTCCTTCGGATCGCACGGTGATGGAATTGGGCGCTGGATGGACCTCGTCGTTGGGAATTGGGAAAGAGACGCGCCAGCTTCTCTATTTTTTGGAGAAGCGCATGTCGGTGGCAGAAATCTGCTACAACATGCACACCTCACCCTTTTCTGTTTATGCTCAACTGTACGACCTGGTGAACAAGGGCCTGGCCCACGTGGCTGGCGAGCTTCCCGAGATTCCGGACTCGCTAAGCGACATGCCGGATCTTCCGAAGGGTCCCTCTGAACTTTTATTACTCGCTCGAGACGAGCTCAACAGCGAGCAGGCAGAAAAAGCCCTTTCGATCATTCACATCGTCTTAAGACGAGAACCCAAAAATGCCGCAGCTCAAAGCCTTTTGGTGCAAGCCGAAAGCAAGTATGTCGAGCAGGTTTATTCGATTGTGTCGCCGACGGGTGTCCCCAGGATAGTAGTCCGACCGGAAGATCTTGGTGCGAAAGAGATCGGACCTCAGGAAGGATTTGTGCTTTCGCGGATCAACGGAGAGTGGGATATTCAATCGATCTTGTCTATCTGCCCGTTTCGCGAAGCTGACAGCTTGAGAATGATCAAGTCTCTTCTGGATAACGGCATCATCGGATTCTAGAGCTTCAGCTTAACTAGTGCTTTGTTGCTGACCTTACCGTGATAGACAATGCTCGTCTGACAATCGCCGACGTTGGCAACTTCATCAGTGAGTTTGACTATGAGTTGCGTCATCCAATCCAGGCCCGGAACCTGCCCCACATATTCCACTGGCAGATTGTAAATGCGCTGTTGCGCGTCCTCCATTTGTACAGTCACCGCTGAACTGTTCTCACCGGGCTGCAACTTCAAATTCATTGCGAACAACATGATTCGGGTTCGTTGATCCGGGCTGAAGCTATCCGTCGAAGCTACGGAAAATGGATCTTGCAACCACGTGACTGACGTCAATGCGGCGGCCGCAGTTCCGTTTTCAAGAGTAATCAGTAAGGGCGTCGGTACGATCAGCTCGAACTCGGTCGATTGATTCCCGGCAAGATCGCTGAAGACTGCACTTGATGGGTTAAAGGTGTAACCCGCCAATGAAGGGGTGATCATGAAATCCTCGTCCGCAGGCAGGTTTGGGAACGCGTAGTTGCCGGTTTGATCGGTTAGAAAGCTACCTGACTGTGCGCCCGAGAGGGTAACAAGAACGCCGGGCACACCATTGTTATTAGCATTGGTAATGCGCCCACTGATTGTGTGGAAGCTTGACGCTCCGGAGAATGCCACGAATTTATTTTCGGACAACGAGTTATATGTCTCTGAGGCCGGCGTGAACGCGAAGCCTTTTAGAAATGGCTCGATGGTGTAATTTCCTTCAGAGGGAATGTTAGCAAATGAGAAAGTCCCACTGCCGTCGCTCGTGGTGGTGGCGGTTTGGGATCCGGAAAGTCTCAGCTGCACGCCGCCCATCCCGCCGTTGTTTACGTCCACCACAATGCCGCTCAAAGTGTAAGTGACAAAGCTGCCCGTGAAATGAAGTAACTGATCTGAACTCAAAGTCTGAAAGATCATGGACGAGGGCGCAAAACTGTAACTTGTTTTGGTTGGGAGGATTGTGTAATTCCCATCGGCCGGCAGGTTTGCAAACGAGTATTCTCCCTCGTCATTGGTGGTAACCGTAGAACTCTCAGAACCTGACAGCGTCACCGTAACGCCGCCTAGAGAATTGCCGGCGGCATCCAATACACGCCCACTGATGTCGTGGTGGTTAAGTGATACGGCGAAATCGCAACTCTGATCGCTTGTAGGCGTGGTAACTGTAAAGTTTCCCGGGGTGATGCTGTGATGGAGCAATGTGGGAGTGACTGAATATTGACCGCTAGAAGGAAGTCCGGAGAAGTAGTACTCGCCCTCGCTGTTTGTCTGAATACTCAAGTTCTGAGAACCACTAAGGGCAACTGTTACTCCGCCCAGCCCGACCTCATCTTCGTCAACGACGCGGCCGCTGACGAAGAATTTCGCTTGTGGGTCAAGGCCTAAGTACTCGTCCAGATCAAACCGAATCGCACTGACACATTCAGAATCCTGGTTGCATTGCAGCTGCTGATCCGACCAGTAAAAGTGAGCCGCGGCGTCCGGAGCATGCCCCAACTGTTCAAAGAACCGTTGACGGACATCAATTATAGGATCATCTTCGGGCGCAACGGTTAATACGTTAGTTACCTGGGCCTGCGAGTCGAGATTGTTATAGATCGAATTTATGACGGTGAGCTTTCCAGTGGCAGCATCCGTACGAATGGTGTCGGCATTTGCGACGCACTCAACCTGATCAAGTATCGCATTATTGACATTATTAAGTTGAATGGCGGAATCGGCATTTGTGCTATAGCCGAAATGGGATTTCTCAACCACCACATTCTTAGCGTCGTAAAGGAGCAATCCGGTCGTACCCAGGTTGGAGACGTTAGCGAACAACCCGGAGATGTAGATCAAATCGATCGGAGCAGTCGACGGTTGGTAAAGGTTAGGAAGGCTGGAAATCCCAACGAAACCGCCTTCGTCTATAAATACCTCTCGGAAGGTCGCTTCCCGGCGTGGCGAATCGGGAGTGAGGGCCGCCGCGTTGCCAATATTGATCCATGAAAAGGGAGAGCCATACCCCATCTTGCCGTATTGTTCGGCGCGTTGACCGTAGTCAGCGAATATTGAGTTGTTGATGACGAAGCCTTTCCATTCCAGGTTTTGAATGAGCGGAGAATAAACTCCGCTGCTGGCGGTGCTTCCCAGGAATACGGTCTGTTCGACAGTCAAGTGACTCCGGACTGCCTGCACGATTGTTCCACCCTCAACCAGACTACTCAGTCCATAGAATTCGCAATGCCGAATCGTGGCCATTTCAATCTCGCGCAAGTTGAGTGTAATGAGAGCATCGTTCGTCACATCCGGTGTGCCGATGAACACCAGGTGCTCGACTACCAGTTCGGTCAATCCGGTGATGGCAATTGCCGCGTTTTGCGATCCGGTCTTAGGGGCAAACTCAGAAACCAGATCGAGGCCGCGAGTTAGTTCATTTCCCGGCGATGTGGGCGGCGCCACCGGAGTAGAAGAGGCCACGCCTACAATCGTCACAGACGAAGCCAGACCGGCGAAGTTTTTTAGAACTGGCGTGATGATCGCATAGCGAGCCGCAGGCACGAAGAGTGTGCCGCCTCCGGCCGCAGCGAGAGCATCCAGGGCCGACTGAAGCGCGGGACCGTCGTCCGTCACTCCGTCACCGACTGCTCCGAAATCTCGAAGGTCGAGCGATTCCGTCGGCGGGTTCGGAGTAACGCGCTCGCCGGCTACTAAAGTAGCTGTACGAGCATGGGCTCTCGACTCGGCCAGGGGAGCAACCACACACCACAAAACAAGCAATCCCCAGCCAGCCTTGGTGAAGAGAAGTGTGGCCGAAGGAACTTGAGTTCTAATTCTCCTGCCAAGCCTTGCGTTGTTATGGATCATCAGAAATGTGCTGACTAAGAACCGAATCGTGAGGACAGAAGTGTTTAAAGGAACATTGGGGAGTGATTGTCGAGTTTAAGAAAGCTGGTTGGTTTTCCACAAACGGGATGATGCAGTACTAACTTTGCGGCTGCGCCGTTGGCTGAAGCTCATCCCTTTCAAATGTGTTAGACGGACGGTGGTGAGAAATTGGCTGAAGATTTGAACTGCTTCAGCGGGGCAAATAAGCGGCGTCGCGGAAGTCTTCAAATACCGCGAAACCGCTGCTAGTACCTTACTAGAATCGGCTTCCCGTTGATCCACAGTCAATTTGATGGCTCTTGTTTTGAGTCTGGCGTTTGGGCGTCCAACTGAGTGAGTTCCGCGGGTGAGGTGTTTTGACTCCTTAGTCAAAGCCCTCAGCCCGCGTTTGGACCATCTTTCCTGTCTACAGGGAGGAGGTTGGAAATAGGGTTATGCATTGTTGAGGCAATGCCCATTGTTGTGGGATGTCCAATTACCTATAATCCTCAAGGTCACAACCGTCATATCGCTTCAATTCAAGGAGCCAAAAATCAGATGTTGAAGTTCCTGCCTTACCGCGCCTGGATGGGCCACGCTGGTGGAATCGCCTTGGCGGCGTTCGTCCTGGCTTGCTCAACTGTGGTGTCCGGCCAGGGGCCAGGAGTCGATAATAGTAAAGGACTACCTGACAACAAAATTGAAGGTCGACTTTTCTTCCCTGGACCAGCTTCCAGTGCTCCGATTAGAGTGAGGTTGATGGGTGACCGAGGAGAGCTTTCTACAAACACCGATCGTGATGGTCGGTTTTTCTTCCGCGGGTTACGACCAGGTAGGTACACCCTCACTGTTGACGGCGGGGTTGAATACAAAGTTGTCAGTCAGATAGTCGATGTGATGCCCGTCGGTGCCGTTGGAATGCCCAGTGAATTTAGTCAGATGGCCACCGTGAACATTCGGCTTCAGTGGAGGGAGTCTTCCGATTCGGCGGCACTGGCCACTCCGATAATGGCTAACATACCGTCGGAAGCGAGCAAGCTTTACACAGACGCAGTTAACGCAGCTCAGGCGGGCGATCGCAAAAAGGCGATCGAAATGCTGAAGAGTGCGATTGCGATTCACCCTCAGTTTGCCCAGGCTCTAAACGGGCTGGGCGTTCAATACATGAAACTAGGCGAACTCGACAAGGCTGCGGAAGCGTTTGTCTCGGCGCTGAAAATTGAACCCGAGCTTTTTATTCTCCGACTCAATTACGGCATTGTCCTCTTTCAACTTAAGAAATACGCAGAAGCAGACAACGAATTTAACCTGGCCCTAAAGAAAGACGACAAGTCACCCACAGGGCACTTCTACAAGGGCCGCGCCTTGATAAGCCTGGGACGCTTTGAGGATGCGGAAACCGAACTGCGCCGGGTGATTACGCTTGGTGGCGAAGAAGTGGCGATGGCGCACCGTTACCTCGGCGGGATCTACTTGGAGCGGGGTGATACTCGCAGGGCGGTCAGCGAACTCGAGGCCTACTTGAAACTGATGCCCAAAGCGAAAGAGGCCGAGAGAGTTCGCGATTTAATCAAACAGCTGGAAGAGAAGAGCGGAAAACCGGAGTGAGGTCTGCCCACTATTTGGTTCGGTCTTTCCGTCGGAAAGCCTCGGCCTTCACCAACCACTCCAGGCGTTTTCGATCCGCGTCCGACATATCGGTGAACTGAAGACCGAATCCAATACTGGGATATGCGTAAATCACTTCTCCGCGCAACTCTAACAAATCTTCGGCCGGCAGTTGGATTTTGAAATTCACAATTTCGCCGACCGTGACCTGTCCGATAGTGTCGACGAAACATCCGGCGGTTGTAATGTCACTGGTTCGGGCCTCATGCCTGCCCGTGATTCCCTCCCACATCACTTCGAGCCACGCGGGTATTCGACCCGGTTTTCTGCGATCGTCTGTCATTGACCCTCCGTTGGCCAACTGTTAACTGCGACCTGATTGTTCATTCTTACCGGTTTTGACCTCCGCTTCTTCCTCAGACCTGCCAGGTCTTTCTCCCAAAACTACTCGCACGGTGTGAGTTCGCCCATCATCGACGAGCGGAATCTCGTCCTTCGACAGTAAGACACCGTCAACTTCAATGGTCGCCACGCCCCGATGAAAGGCCATGGGATTCTCAACCGCGATCCGATATTGGGTTCGGCCGCGACGATAGTTAATCTCGAATTCCCGCCACCAACGCGGCACGCAGGGATCGATCTGGAGATGATCATCGCGCAGCTTGAAACCAAGCATTGATTCCAAACCGGCGCGATACATCCAGCTGGCGGAGCCGGTATACCACGTCCAGCCGCCGCGCCCAGTATGAGGCGGGACGGCATAAATGTCGCCTGCGGCGGCGTACGGCTCAACCTTGTATTTGTGAAGTCCGGCGCGAGTGGAGGCGTGATTTATCGGGTTAAGGAGTGAGAACAGTTCACCGGCACGTTCACCGTCACCCAGCATCGCAAACGCAATCAAGGTCCAAAGCGCGGCGTGAGTATATTGCCCCCCGTTCTCGCGCACACCCGGAACGTAGCCCTTTATGTAACCTGGATCCAGGTTACTTTTATCGAATGGGGGAGTGAACAGGATGACTATTCCGTCGCCTCTTCTGATCAGGTATTCCTCGACCGCGGCCATGGCGCGCGCGGCGCGATGTGGTTCGGCGGCACCCGAGATTACTCCCCAGGATTGCACAATCGAATCAATGCGGCATTCTTCGTTCTGCACCGAGCCGAGTGGAGTGCCGTCGTCGAAATAGGCACGACGATACCAATCGCCGTCCCAGCCATCCTCCTCCAACGCTTTCTTGAGATCTTTCAGGTGTTGCCGGTAACGATCACCTCGGGCACTGTCGTTCCGGCGATCGCAGAACTGGGAGAAGTTAGCCAGTGTATTGTGGAGAAACCAGCCAACCCAGATGCTTTCACCAGTGCCGAGATGTCCGACGCGGTTCATCCCATCGTTCCAGTCGCCCCCACCCATCAGCGGAAGTCCATGAGGGCCGACAGCCAGACTGCGATCGAGGGCCCGCACGCAATGTTCAAAGATGCTGCCCACCTCTGGCGAGACGACTGGCTGCATGTACGATTCGTGGTCTTCGGGACCCAGAAGCGGCGCCTCCAAAAAAGGTGCTTCGTCGTCCAACACAGACACGTCGCCGGTAACGTTAATGTAGAACGTTGTAACGTAGGGCAGCCAAATCAGGTCGTCTGAGAATCTGGTCCGCACTCCTCGCCCGGTTGGTGGATGCCACCAGTGTTGCACGTCGCCCTCTTTGAACTGATGATGAGCAGCCCGGACAATCTGCTCACGAGCAATTGTGGGGCTGCTATACACAAGCGCCATTACGTCCTGCAACTGATCGCGAAAACCAAAAGCCCCGCCCGATTGATAGAACGCCGATCGGGCCCAAACTCGACACGACAGAGTTTGATAGAGCAACCAACGATTCAGCATAGTATCCATAGCCAGATCTGGAGTTTTTATCTCCACCGTGCCGAGGATTCGGTCCCAGTAAGAGAGGACGCTTTCAAAGGCCTCGTTAACTGCGGCGTGTTGTTTGAAATTCGAAATCAGTTTCTGTGCTTCTTCCTTTGAACCACTTTCTCCCAACAGGAATATGAGTTCGTGGGCCTCTCTCGGGGCCAGCTCTATTGTTACCTGAAGCGCCGCGCACGGATCCAGACCTGCGCCGTCACGACCCCCCAGAGTTACGCGCCGCAAGGCAGCTGGCCGCGATGGCGATCCATTTCGCCCGATAAATTCCTTCCGATCGCAGGTAGCACTGAATACTCGTTCGCTAGTGGCTATAAACGCCACGCGTTCGGCAAACTCGTTATTGAAAGGATTGCGCGCGAAGATACCTCCGCTCGAGGTGTCGATCTCGGTGATGACGTAAGGTGCAGACGTGCTGCGTTGGAACCCCAAAACCAGCTCGTTAAAGAACGTGATCGAAAGGCGACGCTTTCGGTCAGTGCGATTGCGCAAACGGAGGAGCGATATTTTTACGTCACCCTTGAGTGGTACAAACTGCAGGAGCTCTTGCGAAACGCCGTGGCTCGTGTGTTCGAAAACGGTGTAGCCCTGGCCGTGCCGGATCGTATACGGGTTCGCTTCTCGAATCGGCAAGGGAGTGGTAGACCAGACCGTGCCGGTGTCTTCATCGCGCAAATAAATGATCTCACCTGGGGGATCACACACGGCGTCGTTTGACCACGGCGTCAGCCGGTTCTCCCGACTGTTGACTGACCAGGTGTAGCCGGCGCCGGTCTCGGTAACCTGAAAACCGAAATCAGATTCGTTGGCAATGATGTTGGCCCATGGCGCAGGGGTCCACTGATCTTCACCCAGGACGGTCATATACTCGCGACCGCCCTGATGAAAGCCGCCCAGACCATTGAAAAACGTCAACTCAGGCAAAGCCACGGTCGGTTCGGGATATGTCTGCGAAGGCAACCGCGGCACGAAAGGCGGAGGCAGCGGTTCCTCAACTGACGGCCTTTCTACCTGATCCTCCAGCGGCCCTCTTTCAGTGACTATTACTACTCGCGCCACCGCGTGAAGCAGGATCCGATCTGCTTCCGGCATGATGTCGGCGCGCCTCAGAAAGACGCCGCCCGGCTTGTCCTGTAGGGCCTGTAAACCACCAGTGCGCACCAAAGTCTCCAACTCTCTCTGGAGAGCCTGAATGTAGCTTCCCGGATGATCGTTGAGAATCACACAATCCACCTTGAGACCCTTGAAGTGCAGGTATTCATGTCCACGCAGAATCTTTCTCACCATGTGCAAATCTTCCAGCTTATTGATTCGCACCAACAGAATCGGAAGATCGCCGCTGATGGCGTAAGGCCAGAGACTGGATTGCGCCCTGGTGTTGAGCGCCAAAACGTGGGGCCGCGGCCGGAGTGACGGGTCGGAGTAGATGACGCGGGCTGCGAGTCGCTGGAACAGATGTGCCTCTTCGGCGTCGATATTCAAGTGGCTCATTTCCACCTGGGCCTTGGTCCAGGCCAACCGAGATTCGCGCTCGAAAATGCTGGGATCGTGATACTTGTCTGCCAGCGTCATTGCTTCTTCGCGAGTGCCGGCGACTGCGGTGCTGAATGAAACTCGTGCTGTTTCATTCGGATGGATTCGCACACGTCGCCGGAGACTGAAAACCGGATCCAGCACCGCTCCCACCGTATTCGACAGAGGGCGCTCTTCCATTACCGCAACCGGATCAGCAGCCGTATGGCCTCGTCCCAGAAAACGACCACGATCCGTTTCATATTGCACGGCTCCCAATATGTCGCCTTCGGCCACCACTGCGTGCACGCCCCAGATGGGCTGGTCCTCTTTGGCCCGCTGACGGCGATGCGCCAGGAGAGCGTTCTCAGTGGCGACAAATTCCGTCTCGATAAAGAGATTACTGAATGCCGGATGGGCGGCATCGGCCTGGTGCGGCGCCAAAACGACTTCAGCGTAACTGGTCAACTCAATTTCTCGAGTGCGGAGCGAGTTATTGGTGATCGATACTCGTCTGACTTCAGCGTTGTCTTCAGCTGAAACTACAAGCTCCATGTGGGTGACGATCCCCGAATCGGTGCGCCAGAAGTCAGCCTTGTCTTCGGCAAAGGCGACTTCATAGGTTTGCGGTCGCCGGTGCACCGGTTGATAACCAGCCGACCACACCATTCCGGTTCTTACGTCTCGCAGGTAAATAAATGAGCCCCAGTTGTCTCTGGTTACGTCTTCACGCCAACGAGTCACTGCATTGGGACCCGATCTCGAGTACCCGGAGCCGGCGGTTGTGATCATCGTGCTGTACGTGCCGTTGGAGAGTAGTTGCGTGCGAGGTGTCTCCAGGTCGGCGGTAGAGTAAACGCGCGTCACAATACCCGGCAGCGACTGGGTCACACGACCAGTCAAAACCTCTTCGGCGCGTGGATGTGCGGCCGGAACACCGATTGGGATACGCTCCTGCAGTAGTAGTTCAGTGGCTCTGATCAACGGATCGGAGTGAAAGCGCTTCTCCATTTGATCGTCATAGATTGCGTTATCCAGCGACGCGAGACTCATCCCCTGGTGATGCGTCATAAAGGCGCGAATGATCACGCGACGTTGGCCCTGTGGCACTCGCTCGGCTGTGTAGTCGATGGATTCGTAAAAGCCGTAACTTCCGAACGCTCCTTCCTTTTCTAAAACACGAAGGTTGTCCATCGCTGCTTTCGGTCGAATTGTCGCAGCGAGCATAGTGGCGTAAGGAGCGATCACCAGGTCTTCAATCAGACCACGCTTCAATCCAAGACCGGGTACACCGAACGGACCGTACTGATAGTTGAAATGCACATCGCGCGCGTTGTAGGCGGATTCGGATATGCCCCAGGGCACGCCCCGCTCCTGACCGTATTCGATTTGTCTGGCGACCACCGTGTTGCAGGTTTGATCCAGCAGCGTACTCTCGTAGTTGCGCATGACCAGCAGGGGCATGAGGTACTCGAACATTGTCCCCGTCCAGGAGATCAAAGCCCGGCCACCATCAACTTCGGTGACTTGCCGGCCCAGGCGGAACCAATGTTCCTGTGGCACGTCGCCTTTCGCTATAGCGACAAAGCTCGCCACTCGAGCCTCGGAAGCTAATAAGTCGTAAAAGGAATTGTCGGCCCGCAGTTCAGTTGCGTTATAGCCGATGGTGAAGACTTTCCGCTCGCTGTCGAGTAAGAAAGCAAAATCCATCTGATCAAAGAGTTGCTCACACTTCTGAGCGAGGCGCGCTAGTCGCGACAAGAGGTCTCGGGCTGCGCCGGCGGCGTCTTCGATCGACTTCGTTAATCCGCCAATTCTGCTGCTGGTGGTACTGGCGAGTTCAGTGTCGGCGATTGAGGCGTCCGAGATGGTGGCTTGTAGTGCAGCCAACTGCACGAGTGTGTCGTCGGCAATTTCGGGAATGGTTATTAAGCTGGGCACTTGACTCAGTAGGTCCGCGGAATAGCGCCATTGGCGTTCTGCTTCGGGGCCAAACGCCGGCATCGCGGCCTCGATCTCCGCGGTCAGGAACAGTCCCCAGGGCATCAGCGTGTTCACGTCGCGACGGTAAGACCTAATTTGGTGTAGCAACGAACCCACCCACCAGCGTAACTCGTGAAAGCTTTCCGAACCGTGGGTGAGAGAAAGCGCATCTACAATGTCGGCGATCTCAGTGGCGCGCTTTTCCATTGCACCAAAGAGCCGAAACCACGACAGCAAAGTCGCATCTATCTCCGACGAGAGCATTTTTTTACAAGCTTCGATCTCGCCGCGCAGTTGTTTGACAGTAACCACTTCGGTTCGCTGCCTGATCGTACCTAACCGCGACGCCTCCTCGCTGACCTCGTTGATTGTGTCGTTTAATCCGTCCAGGATGCGTTGGTGAAGCAATTCGACGTCCGGCATTTCGACGCACGCCTGTTTGAGCGCGATCAGATCGCTGGCGAGGTTGCCGCTGTCGACCGTTGAGATGTACTGCGGGTTGAGAGGTTCGAGAGTTCTGGTGTCGTACCAGTTGAGACAATGTCCGCGCAGCTTGGTTAGTCTCGCGAGGGTGGCAAAGGTCAGCTCTTGTCGTTCGACAAATTCCAGAGAGCTGATATACCCAAAATCGTGCGCTGCCAGAGTTGAGATCAGCAGCATGCCGATGTTTGTGGGCGAGGTGCGATGGGCCACAACCGGCTTCGGATCTTCCTGAAAATTATCCGGCGGTAGCCAGTTATCTTCGGCGCCCACAAACGTCTCAAAGAATCGCCAGGTGCGCCGCGCGACTTGTCGAGCAAACTGAAGATCCTCAGGTGCGATTAGTCTGGGCGGGGGTGTGGAAGGCCGGCTCACCCAGTAAGCGATGAGAGGAGAAAGTGCCCAGGCAGAAATAAACGGGGCCGCCAGGCCGAGCGATTGTGGTCGGAGCCACCACACCAGTGCTGTCGCCGACAACGCAAACAACTCCGAGGGAAGCATGAACCGCAGGAACGATGTCAGCCCATGCCGGGCCGCACCTTCAGCTTGCGCGGCGGTTACCCATTCCAGCAACTTCCTGCGCGAGATCAACTTTCGGAAGACGGTCCGGACAATCGCGTCGAGCATCAAGTAAGCCTGATGCATGAGAAACCCGAGTACCACCAGCATCTGCGCGGTGTTAGTCCGGAGATCGCCCCAAACACTCCAGAAATGGCTGGTCCAGGGAATTCCTCGCGGATGTATCAGCAGGCTGGTCGTCAAATGAAGATAAATGGGAAAGGCTATCGCGAGCAGGGCAAAAAGAGTCCAAACCCAGCTGGCTCCGGGAAAGATAGTCCACGAAGCGATCAGCCATAAGAAGAGAGAAGGCGCGACGAGACTTCGCCGCAGATTGTCGAGAATCTTCCAACGTGAAATTAGCGGCAGAGTATTGCGAACTTTGCGACGGTCGGCGGCCGGCACTCTGGGGAAAAGCCAGCGCACCAGCTGCCAATCGCCTCGGGTCCAACGGTGCAATCGTTGCGCATAGGTGTCGTAGTGAGAAGGATAGTCATCCAGAAGTTCAATGTCGGTAATCAGCGCTGCGCGGGCGAAGAGCGATTCAAATAAGTCATGGCTGAGCAGGGAATTCTCAGGAACCCGTCCGTCGAGCGAAGCCTCAAAAGCGTCGACCTCATAGAGCCCCTTGCCCGTGTAACTACCTTCGCCAAAGAGATCCTGGTAAACGTCGGAAACGGCGGTCGTGTAAGGATCGATTCCCGTATGCCCGGAAAAAATCCTGGTAAACAGCGAGCGTGCAGAGCTTTCGAGTGAAATGCTGACGCGTGGCTGCAAGATCGCATAGCCCTTCGTGACTCGATTGATGGTCTTGTCGAGGCGGGGTCTGTTTAGTGGGTGAATCGCCGTGCCCACAAGCTTGCGTGCTACCTCGCGCGGAAGCTGAGTATCGGAATCTAAGGTAATGACAAAGCGCACTTGCAACAGCAAGCCGGCGTCTGCGGTCTGCACCATGAAACTCGTGTCGCGAGCGCCGCGAAGAATCCGATTGAATTCGTGCAGCTTTCCCCGCTTTCGCTCCCAGCCCATCCATTTACCCTCGCGCGAGTTCCAGCGACGACGGCGGTGAAAGAGATGAAAGCGGTGAGGCGGTTTATTGCTGTAACGCTGATTCAGGTCATCGATGCCGCTGAGAGCAACGTCCAGCAGATGGGAGTCGTTGGAAGTCTCTTCTGTGTCGGCGTCGGTGAAGTCTCCCAGCAGCGCGAAATGAAAATGCTCGTCCTGGTTAGCGAGGAAATGGATTTCGAGTTTCTCGAGTAACTCGCGAACCGTTGCCTCGCTGGAGAAGATGGTCGGAACCACGACCATGGTGCGCGCATTTTCACCGACACCAGCGACAGTGTTCATTCTTGGCAACAATCTGGGTTGTAGCAGGTGCGTTACATCCCAGTTCAAAATACTGATCGCGAGGTCACTGGCGGGTATCAGTGCCAAAACAACAGTGATCGACAGCAACGACCAGCTCGCCCCGGCGCGGTACATCATCGAGGTGAGCACGGCGATAATCAGAGCACTCAGCAGGGAGATACTGCCCAGGTAGGTTACAGTGGCGTGACGCAAGCAGAAGCGCCGCAGCCGCTCGACAATGCGCGGACGGTAGCCGAAAGCGGCCTCCAATTGACCGAGTCCTTCATCAATCAGGTAATAGCCAACGTGAGTTCTTAGTCCAGAGTCACCATCCTTACCCACTGCTGAGTTCGCCAGCAACAAGGTACCCTCACCGACTTCGAGTTCAGTAAAGTCGGTTCGCTTGCTGATTCTCTCAACCACATGGCGGTAGCGATCTCGCGAGGCAAATTCCATCCGGAGATATGCATTCGCAGGATCCTTGCCGAGTAACGGGTCGATCAAACTTACACTTTCAAAGAAGTCGCGCCAGTCGAGCGTTGAAAGCAGACGCATACTGGTGATGATGTTACCAACCGTAACCTGGGTCGCGGCCTGTCGCTGATGCTCGAGATGAATGACCTGTTCAATACTTGTGTGTTGTTTAGCAAGTTGCTGCTCCAGCCACTGAATTACCGGCATCACGTCCGGATCCTGCTCCCGCAGTCGCTGCACCAACTGAACAACCAGGGCCTGCGGTAATTTCTCGCGTTTGCCCAAACGCTCGGTAACCAGAGGCAGAAGAGCGCCGGGTTGTCGGCTAGCGAGTTCGAGGATCCTATCAGCCAGTTTGTCAGCTTGTTCGCGATGTTCGCGCGCCGCCACGATGCGATTGGCCAGCCGGCGCAGATTTTCAACGAGAGCCAGACGAAGACTGATCGCCACCGCCCACAGCTCACCAATCGTCAGTGGCGAAACCGTTTGATACGCCGCGATGAAACGCCGCAGAGTGTTGGTTTCGAGACGACTGTCGGTGTGCGCGATCTGCTCGAGGGCCACGGCGTAGATTCTCGGATAATCCTTAAGTGAACCCTCCTCGAGCTTTGGTAGTTCATTGTAGTAGCTTTTCGGAAGGTCTTCGCGAATCTCGCGTAACTGCTCTTCAACGATGTGGAAGTTATCGACGAGCCATTCAGCAGCTGGAGATATCGAACGGCCTATTCGAATCGCTTCAACGAGAGAGCGATACGCGGCGAACAGTTTGCGTCCATTGTCTTCGAGACGTGGGAGAAGTCGGGCGCGTCCTTTCTTTCGGACGATATGATGTTCGTGAGCAAGAGTGTGGGCGAATTGTTCGAGCCGTTCGACGCTGAAGATCTCTTCACGGATCGGTTGTTCGTCGCCAAAGTCTGATCCTCTTCCGGTTAGTGATGTGAAGAACTCGGCCATAGCGTGAAAAGAATGCGCGCTAAGCGAGTCGGGGGGTCTCGCGGCGAGCAAGCAGCGCGGATTGAAAGTTTGGGCTGCAGGATATCATGGCAACGTCGGCCGGGAGGGTCTCTGTTGCCTGGCGGTTTAAGCTAGTCTCCGGTCGCCATGAATATCCGCGGTTTATCTCGCCGCTTCGTGGCTAAGCCACAACGATTGTGTCAAATTGATGACGGGCCTCCTCAAAATGACGACCATTGACCGAGTCTGGATCCATGCATAACTTCGAAAAATGCCCGATTTGTCGGGCCGTTTAGTCAAATCCACTTTTGGGGTTTCGGAACCGGTCAGGGAATGCCAGTTGCTCCAAAAAGCCTGGATTCGTGGCGCAATCTGCCCCGGATCGATGCTCGGCCCCACCTCAACCTATACAAAATGCCGCAGCAGACTCTCCGAAATGTCTACATGAAGTCGGTCGCCCTGGCGGGCGCGTTAGTCACTGCTCTGTGCGTCTACCGATTACCCTTCTCACATCTCGACTCCAGGTTCTTCTTTCTGGCTCTGGTAACGCTCTTAGTCGCATCGCGGATCACGGTCGAGATCCCCCGCGCTAAAGGTCACATCTCAGTTTCCGACACCTTCATCTTTCTCACGATGCTGATGTTTGGGGGTGAAGCAGCGGTTCTCCTCGCAGCTGGGGAAGCCCTGACCTCCACTATTCGCATTAGTAAGCAACCGATTGTTGGTTTGTTCAATGCTGGAGTGATGGCCTGTTCGACGGCTTTGACCGCGTTGACCTTACACGTGCTGTTCGGCCCACCCACCAGCCTGCCCACGGGGTACTCCCGCAACCTGGTCATGGCTTTGTGTGTGATGGCCCTGGTTCAGTATGTTCTAAACTCTGGCCTCATCGCTTTGAGCGTTGCGCTCAACCTCAATCAACCAGTTTGGACGACCTGGCGAACAAATTTTCTCTGGACGTCCATTACCTACTTTGCCGGCGCTTCGACTGCGGGCATCGTTGCCGGTGTAATCGGCAAAGTTGGTTTCTACGCCCTGATCGCCACCGCCCCGATTATCGTTATCATCTATCTCACCTATCGCACCTACCTCAGAAATATCGAGACCTCGGCCGCTCAGGCTGAACAGGCTCGACTCCACGTTGAAGAACTCAACCGAATCCTCACCGAACAGAAACGCATCAGTAAGGCGCTCCAGGAGAGTGAGGAGCACTTCCGCACCGCATTCGACTATGCGGCTATCGGAATGGCCCTTGTCTCACCTGAGGGACGTTGGTTGCGTGTGAACCGATCTCTTTCGGACATCCTGGGTTTTCGGGAAGAAGAGTTCCTGAGCTGCGACTTCCAGGAGATCACTCACCGTGACGATCTCGGCGAAGACCTGGCGCACATTTATCGGATGCTCGCCGGCGAGATTCTCACTTGCCAACTAGAGAAGCGCTACGTGCACAAACACGGTCACGAAGTTTGGGCTCTGACCAGCGTTTCGCTGGTGCGCGACTCACAGGGCGATCCTCTTCACTTCATTTTCCAGATTGAGGACATCACCGAGCGGAAACGCGCCGAGGCGGCAATCCAGGCGCTGTCACTGGTCGATGAGCTGACCGGACTCTACAACCGTCGCGGCTTCATGGCGTTCTCAGAACAGCATTTGACTTCGATTCAACGCACCAATAAGAGCCTGATGTTGGTTTACGCCGACCTCGACGGACTCAAGCAGATTAACGACTCGTATGGTCACAAGGCCGGCGATCGGGCCCTGACTGAGACCGCGGCCATCTTGAGAGAAACGTTCCGCACGTCGGATGTGCTGGGACGTCTCGGTGGCGATGAGTTTACAGTGATGGCAGCAGTTGAGCCGGAGGGTGGAGTGGAATCTGTGTTGGCGCGTCTGACCCACGTGTTGGAAGGCCACAACGCTCTGAAGACAGATGCTTACAAACTCTCAATCAGCATCGGTCACGCCGTCCTGAATCCTGAAGAAGCAGAAACCGTGGAAGACATGATGGCCCGCGCCGACAAGGCGATGTACGAGAACAAACGCAAACGCAAAATGATGCTCGCCCCGCCGGATATTGAGCAACTGGCTGAAGCTGTGGCGTGATGCTTTACCCTGGTCTGGAACGATCCACGAAATAACACGAAATGACACCAACAATACTTAGTGTTGGTTCGTGTAGTTTCGTGGATCGTCTTGCTCATTGTCCTTAGTTCATCAACACAACCGCCTGTTTGCCGGTCGTCACCTCGTAGTTTTGTAGTATCCTCGGCGCTCTTATGGGCGTCCCCGCCGCCGTAACTCAAGAGCAACTCGACTCACAGGCGCCTCAGCGCTGGAGGGTGCTGCTGTTGCTCTCCATTGCTGAATTGCTGGCACTGTCGCTTTGGTTTAGTGGGTCGGCGGTGGTTCCGGCCTTGCGCGCAGAATGGAGTCTCACGGCCACCAGCGTGAACTGGTTGACGATAGCGGTTCAACTCGGCTTCGTCTGTGGCACACTGCTTAGCGCTTTCCTGAATCTCCCTGACATCTTCAGCGCCCGATACCTCGTCGCCGTTTGCGCTCTCGGAGGCGCAGCAGCGAATGCGTTGTTTGGGTTCTACGCCCGCGACGCCGGCACGGCTATCGTGCTGAGATTCCTGACCGGCGCGTTTCTCGCCGGGGTCTATCCACCAGGCATGAAGATCATCGCCAGTTGGTTCCGTCGATCCCGCGGGTTGGCTTTGGGCGTTTTGATAGGAGCTCTGACTCTGGGGAAGGCGACGCCCTATCTCATCAACGGCATAGGCAGCTCAAACTGGCGCATCAACATCCTCGCCAGCTCTTTGCTTGCTCTTGTGGGTGGATTGTTGGTCTTGCTGTTTGTCAGCGACGGGCCTTTTGGCACGGTGGCGGCTCGCTTCGATTGGACACAAGTCGTCAAAGTGTTTCGCAATCGTGGCGTGCGGCTGGCAAGCCTTGGTTACTTCGGTCACATGTGGGAGCTCTATGCGATGTGGGCGTGGGCGCCTGTGATGATCCGCGCCAGCCTGGGAGCCAGAGGAAACACGACCGTGTTCGCGGAAGTGGTTTCGTTTCTCGTGATTGGCTCCGGAGTTATCGGTTGCGTGGTGGCTGGTCTGCTTGCCGATCGCGTGGGACGCACGGCGGTCACCTCCTGGGCGATGGCGATTAGCGGCAGTTGTTGTTTGGTCGTGGGTTTTCTTTTTGGTGCCCATCCGATGTTGCTTATGTTGGTGGCCGCGATCTGGGGCGCGTCAGTGGTTGCAGACTCCGCCCAGTTTTCCACCTGCGTGACCGAATTAGGAGATCCTCAATACCTCGGAACGGCGTTAACCATCCAGACCTGCATTGGGTTCCTGATCACAACCATCTCCATAGAGCTCATCCCACACGTCGTCAACGCTATCGGCTGGCGTTATGCCTTCATGATTCTGGCGCCTGGCCCGGCGTTTGGTGTCTTGGCGATGCTGCGTTTGCGGGAGTTACCGGAGGCGGTCAAGATTGCGCATGGACGGAGGTAGAAATTAGCCGCGGATGAACGCGGATCTGAAGAAAAAAAGAACTAGCCACAGATCTGCACGGATGACACGGATCTGGGATTCATGGAGCGGCTTACTTGAGTGATTTTCCCTCCTTGTAGATCTCGATCCTAGTGTCAATCTTAAGTCGAACCCGACTGATGGAACTCAACCCATGCCGGGTGAGTCAATTACTCAAGTCAGCTTTCTTCAATCCCTCAGATCCGTGTCATCCGTGCAGATCTGTGGCTAGTTCTTTTTTTCTTCAGATCCGCGTTCATCCGCGTAAATCCGCGGCTAATCTCTTCCCTTGCAAAACACCCCAGCTTTGTTTAGTCTGCCCACATGTTACTCTTCCGCGTTCCAAATTAACTCCTGAGTAGACACTCAGTCGTTGCCTCCGGCAGATTTCTGTCTGCAGGGGTGCGCCAGGCGTTGCGGCCCAACATACGCAGCCCGACTGGCGGTCCACTCAGTTCCTTCCTCTCGTTTACCGATCCAATCAGATCGTTTTCGAAGTGGCGTCGATTCAATCGATCGATGTCTGGGATCCATTTCCTATTGGGGTGATTTATGACGCAACTAGCTATTGAAGTTTCCAATCTCAAAAAGAGTTTCCGCAAACGGAACGGCTTCCTCAAAGCCACAACGTTCTGGGCGCTCGACGACGTCTCTTTCGCGGTGGCGCGCGGAGAAACCTACAGCTTGCTGGGTCCAAATGGTTCTGGCAAGTCGAGTTTGATTCGAATTCTTTCGACGCTCCTGATTGCTGACGGCGGCAGTGTCAGGTTGATGGGCCACGCCCTGCCCGAACAACAGGACGAAGTTCGCCGAATCATTGGTCGTGTGAGTGTCGATGCGGCTTTCTATAAGAAGCTGTCGGCGCGTGAAAACTTGCTGTATACGGCACTCCTCTATGGCCAGAAGCCGTCGGATGCAGAGGTCCGCGCGCTCGCAATTCTCGAAAAGTTGGGGCTGGAAGACACCAAGTTCTCGACGCCACTGGAAGAGATGAGCCGCGGAATGCAGCAGAAGATCAGCATTGCCCGAGCCCTGGTTGTCAATCCGCCGTTGCTGCTTCTCGACGAGCCGACGACTGGATTAGATCCGAAGAGTCGTCGCGACGTGCAGTTGTTTCTCGAGGAACTTCGAGAGAGGGAAGGAACGACGATCCTGCTTACGACACACGACATGGCTGAAGCCGAACGGCTTTGCGCACGCATTGGATTTCTAGCTCACGGCAAGCTGGTGGCCGAGGGAACAGCCGCCGACCTAAAAGCCAAGGCCGGCGTTGAATCGCTGGATGATGCCTTCATTAAGCTTACCGGTGAGCAACTGGAGAAGGAGGAAGATGCCGTCGTAGCGGCAGAATTGGAGGAAGTCTAATGGAACAGGTAATCCGACAGACCTGGGCGTTTGTGTTCCGTGGTTATCATTTAACGCGGCGCTATATCTCCTGGGTGATTGTGTTCAACTTTTACGCGCTGGTCACCTCAGCAACCGTGGCATTGATCGGCGTGGCGGCAAAGGACCATCAACTGACACTGACGCTCGTGGTCGGAGCTCTAATGTGGAATTTCATGGCTTCGCTCTACAACGAGATCGCCATGTCGATAGCTTACGAGCGTTGGGAAGGCACGCTGGAGTATACGTTCATGGCGCCAGTGTCGCGCTTTGTTCATCTGGCGGGGGTGAGTCTGTTCTCTTTGATGAACAGCATCGTGCAGACGGTGATTGTGTTAATAGGCTTGTTGCTGTTTACCGACCTCAACTTGCAGGGGGCAAACCTTCCGGGGGTGTTGGTCGTACTCGGCGTCAGCACCGTTGCGTTCGTGGGCCTTGGTTTAATGGCAGCGGCGTTGCCGGTGATGAGTCCGGAGCGCGGCGCCGAGGCCACGCACATTTTTCAGGGGTCGCTGCTCTTAGTGTCCGGCGTTTATTATCCGATTGAAGTTCTGCCTACGTGGCTGCAGCCGCTGTCGGCCATATCACCAGCCACATATACTCTGTCAGCGTGTAGGAAGTTAGTGGGCATCGGAAACAGCGCTTCGACGCCGGGTAATCTTATGGGCGCACCTCTTTCGGCGGTGACGCAGGAGCTTGTCGTGCTGGTTGTGATGGGCGCAGTGCTTCTGCCGTTGGGATTGTGGGTCTTCGGTCTGATTGAAAAGTGGGCGAAGCGAACTGGTAAACTGAAGCGGACGGGATGAAGTGTCGCCTGCTGGAGACAAATCAATCCGCATAAATTCACATGTTGGGAAGGGGGCAAGCGCAGCGCGCCCCCGCTCAACTCTTACTTCACGCAAGATGGCGCTAATAATTCAAGTGCATGGTTTCTATCATGGTAATACTTTGGCATCTTGAGCGGGGGCGCGCTGCGCTTGCCCCCTTCCCAACATGTGAATTTATGCCAATCGAACTGTACAAATGACCAAATGAGAAATGTTAACTGAATGGTAAATATTCTCGATGCCGCGTGAATCCCTTCAAGCTCGAAGAGAGCGGGTGCAAAAGATCATCCAGTTGCTGAAGCGTGCCTATCCGGACGCGAAGTGCTCGCTGAACCACTCGAGCGCTTTCGAGCTATTGATTGCTACGATTCTCTCGGCGCAGTGCACAGATGAACGGGTCAATGTCGTCACAGCCGATCTCTTTCGCAAGTACCGTAAGCCCGAAGACTATCTGAAAGTTTCACCGCTTGAGCTGCAAGACGACATCCGCACCACAGGATTCTTTAGAAACAAGACCAAGAGTATTCAGGGCGCCGCCAAAGTGCTCGTTGAGCAACACTCTGGTCGGGTTCCGGAAACGATAGAAGAGCTACTGGAATTGCCGGGCGTGGCGCGCAAGACTGCGAATGTCGTTCTCGGCAATGCTTTTGGTGTGACCTCAGGAATCGTGGTTGATACCCACGTGACGCGATTGTCCCGACGACTTGGTCTGACCCGGGAGAAGCATCCGGAAAAGATAGAGAATGATTTGGTGGCGATTGTCCCTAAAAAAGACTGGATTATCTTCTCGCATCTGCTGATTTATCACGGCCGCAAGATCTGCAAGGCCCGCAATCCGTTATGCGAGGAATGCCTGGTCGAGAAGCTCTGCCCTTCGTCCTACCTGAAAACAGGGGTCATTCCCGGGAGTTGACCCCGAAAGCGCTCGGCGAAACCCGGGTGGGCCCGTCTCCTATTTTCCATTTCTCATTTTCCCTTTATCATCTGTGGACTCAATTGTGAAAGTCTGTTGGGGAGACCTGTTTGAGCGACCTGGCCGCTCCGGTAGGTTCGATTTAACTGAGGTTTAAGCGGCCCTGAGTGTCATTGACGCGACCCGGTCGCTACCGCTCCTCGGTTCTGATTCTCGAGCGGCAACCCGGAAATGAGGATTCGACAAAGGCCGGTGTTGCCGCTGGGATCTAGATCCATGTCAGATTTAGATCCACGATGAGAAATGAGAAATGAGAATTATGAGAAAATGGAAAATTAAAATGGAAAATGGCGAATAACCCGTTTCCTCATCCGATAACTGCCCTATGCTCGATCAAGATCACTCAACCTGTGCCACGACGGAGGCTCGTCTAACTTGAGCTACAGGTTTCCCTGGCACAGTCTGTCAGATGAACATCTACTCGATCTTCGCATCGGCGATTTGCCGATTAAAATCAAAGGTTCCTTTCTTGAACCGCACATCAAGCGTCTCTACAGCGAGCTCAACGAGCGCGGCATACGATTTAAACCCCACGTCTGGCTTTCGGAGGAGTGGTTCTCGCCTGATGGGGTCCCAGGAATTGCGATTCCGTTTTACCTCGCCCATCCGCGTTTGATGAAACTCGAGCGCAAGCAAATGCTCGAAGTGGAAGGCGGCACTGATCCCGAATGCATGCGCATTCTCCGACACGAAGCAGGACACGCGCTTGATACCGCATTTCGTCTTCACTTTAAACGCCGCTGGCGAGATCTGTTCGGCTCCTTCGCCCGGCCCTATCCCGATTTTTATAAACCGAAACCCAAAAGCAGAAACTACGTTCTGCACTTACGCGCGTGGTATGCGCAGGCGCATCCGGCAGAGGACTTCGCTGAGACGTTTGCAGTTTGGCTGACGCCACGCTCACGCTGGCGCCGACGCTACAAGGGTTGGCCGGCCCTCAGAAAGCTTGAATACATCGATGAAGTGATGCAAGAACTTGCCGGGACCCGTCCACGTAACCGCGCCAGAACGAAGGTTGAACCGTTGTCGGCGATCAGGATTACACTGCGGGAGCACTACCGGCGCAAACGAGAAAAGTATGATTTCGACTGGCCGGCGGTTTACGATCGCGACTTGCGGCGAATCTTTTCCGAGGATCCACGAGACAGATTGCGACCGAGTGCGGCAAGTTTCCTGCGCGGCGTTCGCCGTGAGGTTCGCCAAATCGTCGCTGAAGGGACCGGCGTTCATCAATACACGATCGATCACGTGCTCCAGAACATGATTGATCGTTGCAAAGATTTGAGGCTCCGGGTGACCACTCCCCACCGTGAAACACGCCGGCGGGTGATGATTGTATTGACAGTGCAAGTAATGAACGTGCTTCATTCGGGTTACCATCGCATTGCCGTATGAGTTCAGAGACGAAAAAGAAGAAGCGTCAGGCGGCCTTCGAGCCAAAGAAGAAGCTCAGGATAATTGTGCTGGTGCATCAGGACCTCGTACCGCCTGATACGCTGGAAGGTTTAAGCGACAAGGAAATACTGGAAGTAAAAACCGAATTCGATGTGATCTCGACGCTCAGAAAGATGGGGCACGAGGTTTTCCCGGTAGGTCTCTATAATCAGTTAAACGATATCGGCAACGCGTTGTTGGAACACAAACCTCACATCGCTTTCAACTTATTAGAAGAGTTTCACGGATACCCACTCTACGATCAGCACGTCGTCAGCTATCTCGAGTTAATGAAACAAGCCTATACGGGCTGCAATCCTCGCGGCCTTACTCTGGCTCACGACAAGGCGTTGACGAAGATGATCCTTGCTTATCATCGTCTCCAGGTGCCTAACTTTGCAGTGTTTCCACTCAATCGAAAGGTCAAACGTCCGAAGCGTCTTACTTTTCCTCTGCTTGTAAAGTCGATCAGTGAAGAAGGGTCGGTGGGAATCGCCCAGGCGTCGCTCGTGCACGATGATGAAAAGCTGACTCAGCGAGTTGAGTTCATCCATCAGCGTAACAAGACTGCGGCGATCGCTGAACAATTCATCAAGGGCCGGGAGATCTACGTGGGGCTGATTGGCAACCAAAACATTCAAACGTATGCACCCTGGGAATTAGTCATGGAGAAATTGCCTGAGGGTGCTGAGAATATCGCTACCCTGAAGGTGAAGTGGGATCCCGCGTATCAGGAGAAGGTCGGCGTCGTCACGAAAGCCGCGGATTTGACGCCCGAGCAAATTAAGACGCTTAACCGTCTTTCGAAACGGATTTATCGCTATCTGTTTCTGAGCGGCTATGCCCGGCTTGATTATCGAATGACGGAGGAAGGACAGTTCTACCTCCTTGAGGCTAATCCCAATCCTCAGATCGCGCAGAATGAGGATTTTGCCGACTCAGCCTCTCATTCAGGAGTTCCGTACGATCAGTTGCTGCAAAAGGTCATCACGGTCGGGTTGAATTACCAGGGTGGTGGACAGGTCTTGTAGGGGCCCTGAGTTGAGATCGAATACACGGAAGGAAGCAACACGAAAATGATTTCTTTGTGTTGGTTCGTGTAATTTCGTGGATCGTCTAATTTAATGAAGGAAGTGAATCAAGTATGTCACTACCTAAATTTGAGGTTTAAATCGGAATCGGAAGCCAATTGAAAATGTTTTCATAGTGAATCTACTGTCGAAGACAGCGAGGTTTGCCCCAAATGACGCTCGCACTCACATTGTTATTTGCTCTTAGTCTCTATCGACAAGTCGCACGCTAACTCACATTGACCGTGTAGCCTGCAGTTGACGAGTGTAATGCGTTGCTCGGACCCCGACACTCGAATCCCGTTCACATTGACCGTTTTGTGTTTCGTGATGGAACATTCATGCTTGAAAAATTGATGAGAGATTTTTCTGATCAACTTTTCCATGACCTCTTTTGGTTCGTTAATCCTCAGAGGTGTGAGTCGTCACAAAACAGTCACATTGCCTCTTGTGACGACCTTCCCTAAACGCTAGACTCGCCTCGGCTTTCAGTAGTGTCCCCTCACTTTAAAGAAAGAAATTACAAAACGTTTAGCGAAGGTAAGTTCCCCTTCTATGCTTCCAAAAAAACTGTTCCCCTGTTTGCTGGCCGGATGCTTTGCTCTTGTTTTCTCAATCTCGGCCATGGCTCAGACGGTCGAATCTCGTCAGCGTCAGGTAGCCCAACATTCTGAAAGCAATATCCCGATTGTTTCCGACGATGAGCCAGTGATTATTTCTCTGGCGTCACCAGAAGATATCAAGGCCGCCGCAGCCAGATCTGCTAGCACTTCAGGCACCTTCAACTTCGAATATCTGATTTCGTCAGCGATCGATCAAAGACTGGGAACGCGTTATCGGTGGGGTGCTACTGGTCCTTCCGCTTTTGATTGTTCTGGATTTGTTTGGAGCACTTTTCAATCGGCTGGTATCAACTTCGAGCGCAGCAGCGCGCGGACGCTTTGGACTCGTTTTGCTCCCGCCGCGCCGGAAGCGAAGTTCAAGTTTGGCACTCTCGTTTTCTTCAGCGGTCTCACTCACATCGGCATCGTCGCTGACGAGAACGGCTTCTATCACGCCTCACGACGGCATGGCGTCGTCTACTCATCATTCAGTCAATACTGGCTGGCACGTGTTGATGGATTTCGTCGCGTTCCGCTTGCGGAGCTGCCCGGACAGATGGTAGACGAACAAGCGCAGTCGAATCGTTAGCCACAAATCCCAACCAATCCGAGACAAAAACGCTCTTAGAGGCAGGCGTGCTCAGAGATTATTCCTGGGGCGGCGCTCCCGTCGCTTGCCTGGATATCAGCTTTGCCTCAAAAGTCAAAATTATGCGTCGCCCTCGGCTATGCCGTCTGATGTGAGGCGGTGGCTTTGCCCCGCCGGCTGCGCCAAGATCGTGACCCGGGGCTACGCCCCACCACTTCCCGCCTCGATTTTTACTGAGCCAGAATGAAAGGGGCATAGCCCCAAAAATCAAAAGGGACGGACCGGCGGGGCAAAGCCACCGCCTCACATCAGACGGCATAGCCGAACCCAAGCTGAGCGGTGACTTTTGAGGCAAAGCCCTGAATATCTCTTCTCACTAACACGTTGGCTTTAGCCTGGTGACTGGGTGTTCGAAGGCACGGGAAACCGTTTTGAACGGTTTCCGTGTGGAGTGGAATCTAAATCTTAACGAGCTATCTGGGAGGCACCTTCACAGCGTTGAGACAAACCCGGCGCGGTGCTCCTCATCTGGCGCTTCCCAAACGACCGCGATCTTGTCGATGGCAATAAAGCAGACCTTGTCCTCGCCGTCTTTGAGGTGGAGTACACCGCCTTCAACTTTAAGCACCTCACCCCTGATACTGGCGGAGCGACCGCAGTTGAGATCGACCTTCTTACCGATGAGTTTTGAAAGGAGTTCGTGCATTTAGCGCCCGTTCTCTCTGAAAGTGATCTTTACCAGCGGCACAACATCCGGATCATCCTGCTGCTGTCGCTCAAACTCCAGCAAATCAAAATACGCGCATCGTTTGGCGTCCGGATAAGCGCGGCACGCCTCAGGACGGGCGTTATAGATTCGGCACCGGCGAGTTTCGGGATCCAGGAAATAGCACGCTTGAGTGAGGATGGGATCTGCCTTGCGCCTCAGGATCCGTTCGCTATTGAATCTACGAGTGTAGCGCGTTAGAGCTGTTTCGTAGTCGACGCCGAAGTGGCGTGCCAGCCGATTAACATCGCGCCTGGTGACCTGCACGCGTTCGTAAACCGCGCAACAATAAGCTGGACACCGCGCGCAATCGTACTTTAGATGGTGCCCGTTTGAAGGAGTGTTACTCATGTCCATTGATCACTCTCCAGCTGATTTTGCAACTCAACGCCGGGTTGATTTCTTGTACTCAGACAACAGCAAAGCTATAAACTCGCCGCGACGTTCGTAGAGTCGCTTCGGTTTACGCGGTCCGTGTTTCGCTAGAGCATAGGCTGTAATGATTGGAAGCGCCACTGTCGAATCAATATAACAAACAACAGCATCGGGCAAACGATCCGGGTCAACTTTACCCCACGAGACGGCTTCGCCGGGAGTGGCCCCCGATAGGCCACCGCTGTCCGGACGAGCGTCGGTCACTTGCAAGAAATAGTCGTGACCGCGTTCGTCGATTCCCAGTACTTCCTGGATCTGTGGCTCGGTCTGAAGCAGAAAGTTCTTTGGCGACCCGCCTCCGAGGATGAAAACTGCTGACAATCCCGGCTTCTTCTTTTCCCGACCCGACCTGGCCTGGCCGCCAAGTCGCTTTGCAGCCAGTACAATCGCCGCAGTTTCATTCACATCGAGTGACGGATCAAACGCCAGCTTATTGCCTTGCAGAGATTTCGCCGCGACGTTCATGCCAATCGAAGAGTCTCCGGGCGAAGATGTGTATATCGGCACTGCATATTCATAAGCCACGGCAAGTAACGACTTGTCTTTCAGCCCGAGTTTGCTTTCACGCTCGTGAACGTAACGCCCGCACAGATAGTGGAACTCGGCCGACGACATCGGCTTCTGAAACTCTTTAGCCTCGATGATCTTTCGGAAAAAAGCATCCGTGTCGAGCAGCACAGAATAATCGAAAAAGATATCGTAGATACGCACAACTTCTTCTTCGCGCAAAACTACGTCGGAAATCTGTGAACTGCCCTGATGCATCGAAAGCCCAATTCCGAAGTGAGTATCGTGATAGAGATTCGCTCCGGTAGAGATAATCCAGTCGACGAACCCGGCTTTAATTAGCGGAATGAGGGATGAAATACCGAGGCCGGCGGGTGTTAAAGCACCTGTGAGCGAGAGCCCAATTGTGACTTCAGGCTCGAGCATCCGTTTGGTAAAGAGCTGGCAGGCTTCGCGGAGCCGAGCAGCGTTGTAAGCCAGAAAGGCTTCGTCCACCAAATCGGCGATAGTTGTTTTTGGAGTTAGCGGTGCGGGGTCAATCCGTTTGCCTTGCAGGAACTTGCTTTTCTTTTTTGCCATGCGCTATTCGTCTTCTGATTTCGGCGCGCAGCTGGCGGCCGTTTCCAAACACGTCCTACACAAACAGCCGGTGTAGCTTGTCTTCAATTTCTTCCGCGCGATGTCGGTGAGCTTGATCTCCGCACACCAGCATCCCGAGAGCGTTGCGCCGCAGGTAAAGTCGCCGCCGCAGGAAGCACACTTCGCTGGCTCACGCCAACGCGGCGAGATCACGCCCGCCAGTTTTTTAAGGCCGATGGATTTCAACTCGCTTGGGATTTCTTACTTCCGTTTTCATCCGCAGCACGCTTCACACGTAACCGCCCAATCCGTCGCTCATCTGCTTCCAACACTTCCAGGTCGAGTCCGCGGAAGATGAGGTGTTCGCCGGAGCGCGGGACTTTACCCGACTCGTTGATGACCAATCCGGCAATAGTGGTGAAGTCGTCGTCTTCAATTTCCAAATCGAAGAGGCGCTCTATCTTACCAATTTCGGTAGATCCGAGAACGTCGTAGCCCCCGTCGTGGCTGGCAACAATCTCTTCCTCCTCGCCGCCTATATCTTCGTCCTCGATTTCACCAACAATCTCTTCCAGAATGTCTTCGACAGTAACCAGGCCGGCCACCCCGCCGTATTCATCTATCACCATCGAAAGCTGCACGTTCGCTTTCTGCATTTCTTCCAGCAGGTCGGCGATCGGTTTGGTTTCGGGTACAAAATAGACAGGTCGGACCAGGGGAGCAATGGGATCGTCTTCTTTGTTTTCGGCCCACCTCTGCAGCAGATCACGCATGTAGATTAGGCCTTCAACATTGTCGATCTGATCGCGATAGACCGGCAGCCGGGAGTATTTTGATTCGACGATTATGTCTCTAACGTCACGCACGCTGGCAGTGGTGGGAACTGCCACGATGTCTGGCCGTGGGGTCATGACCTCGCTTACTCGAGTGTCGCCGAACTCGATAATCGAGTGAATCAGCTCGCCCTCTTCCTCCTCAATGATACCTTCTGCTTCCCCGACGTCGATCAATGCCTGAATGTCGTCGCCGCTGTCTTCTTCCTCTTGTTCTTCGCCATTGTCCAGCAGCTGCTCTTTGCGTCGGGTGCGGCCAAAGAGGCGATGAAAAGGATCGGAAGCAAAGGTCATCAATGGCAACAGCGGTCGGATTGCCGGCAACAAGGCCAGCAGCGTGGCGCCCGGATCGCGCGTCGAAATCAGTAGGGGGATAAGTTGTCGAAAAATTCCCGCCAGCACCAGACCTGCGATCAATCCCACCAGGACAAAGCGTGGTTCGGAAAAGAGGGTCAGGGAGATTGAGGTAATGAGTACCGCAACTACCACCAGCAGGATCTGAATAGTGGCTGAGAAGGCAAAATTGATCCTCGGCCGGTGCTCGAGAGCTTGCTTCAAGAACGCCGCCGCCCGCGTTTTGGACTGTTCTTCCGCGTCGGTAATTAGACGCCTCAGACCCACATCGCTCAATTGGCCGAAAGCCATGTAGACCGTGGCGAGTAACGACAGAGCCAAAAGAACAAGAAACGTAAGCGCGATCTCAAGTTGCATTTGTAGAGAATGGTAAATCGTAAATCGTAAATTGGTAAATGGCAACTGCCTGCTGACCACCGACTAGATACTCAACTGGCGGCGCAAACGCAGCTCCATCCGATTCATCTCGCCGTTGTCATTTTCATGATCGTAACCACAAAGATGTAACAGACCATGAAGTATTAGTTGGGCTATTTCCGTTTCGAATGAGAGGCCGTTTGCCGCCGCCTGTTTCTCAGCCCGTTCCACCGAAATAGCTATGTCACCGAGGTTCGGAGCCGCAGTTTGCTCAAACTCGTCCGCGACAGTTGGAAACGACAAGACATCCGTTGGGTTTTCCAGTCCTCGAAACCGGCGGTTGAGTAGCTTTATCTGCTTGTCGGAAACAAATGCTACGGTCGCGTCAAACTCAGTTTTCTTGATCGCCTCGAGGGCCTTTTCGCCAAATGCCTGCCAGCGCCCGCAATCCATCTTTCTGCGTCGTTGCCTGTTGACCACCTCTATCATTGACTTCGCAATACTCGAAACCGGCGCTACGAACGCGATTACAAATTGGCTTTCTTCGAATGATTTTCGTAGGCCCTGATGATCATCTGAACCAACTTGTGACGCACAACGTCTTTCTCATTGAAGTAGACAAACTCGATCCCCTCGAGACTGGAAAGCACACGCTCCGCCTCGATCAGGCCACTGCGTTTACCGGTAGGCAAGTCTACCTGGGTCACGTCGCCGGTGATCACCGCTTTTGAGCCAAACCCAATCCGCGTCAGAAACATCTTCATTTGTTCACTGGTCGTGTTTTGAGCTTCGTCCAAGATGATAAATGCGTCCGCCAGCGTTCGGCCGCGCATGAATGCGAGCGGCGCCACTTCAATTACTCGTTTCTCGAGCAGTCTGGTGACCCGTTCATAGTCGATCAAATCAAACAGCGCATCGTAAAGCGGCCTCAGATAAGGATCGACTTTGTCCTGCAGATCACCCGGGAGGAATCCGAGCTTCTCCCCAGCCTCCACAGCCGGTCGCGCCAGGACGATGCGATTAACCTGCTTCTGCATCAAGGCCTGCACAGCCATGGCCACCGCTAAATAGGTTTTGCCTGTGCCGGCGACACCAATGCCGAAGACGACGTCCCTGTCTTGAATGGCCTGAATGTATTTGCGTTGATTGGCAGACTTGGGCGCTACCTGCTTCTTGCCGGCCGGATTAAAACGCGCCTTGGTAAAGTAGTCACGAAGACTGAACGCGCGATCTTCAGCGATCTGGGTAAACGCTTCGCGCAGTTCCTTGTCGGTGAATTGCCGTCCCTCGGTGAAGAGCTCAGCGAAGTCTTCGAGAATATGTTCCGCTGTGGCGACGTCTTTGGGATCACCATCAATGGAAACGTCCTGGCCGCGGGTGTTGATGTGCACATCCAGGAGCGATTCCAGATATTTGATGTTCTGATCGTGAACGCCGAACAGCGTTTCCAATCCCCTGGGAGGCAGCTCAATCTTCTTCAAGAACTCTCTCTTTCACTTTCCGGGATGATGAGATGGAGGGGTAGGCAGCAAGCCGGGTCTTCAAAGCTGAGGCAAGTGGGCATATAAAATGACTTTCGCACGCTACTACAGGGCTCGCGGGGGTGTCAAATATGACCTAGACCATGCCTGGAGGAGTGCGTGGTTGCGGAGAGTTGCGGTCTCGGTCTGGGCACTTTCTTCGTGCTCTCCCTCCCTCCGTGGTGAACAACGACAAATTCACCACTGAGGCACGGAGCACACCGAGAAGGCACCGGTTAAAACTGAAGCATTGCAACCCGCCGAGACACTACCGCGCCGTGACCTTCCTTGACACCCGCGAGGGTCGCCCCTATACTCCGTCACTTGCGTTAAGCGCAAAAGTGACGCCAATTGCGGGAGAAGTTGATGCCAAACCATAAGTCAGCAGAGAAACGGATGCGCCAGAATGAGAGGCGCCGCAAGATTAATCGCAGCAATCGCACACGGCTTCGCAGTTCGATTAAGAAGCTGCGCGAGGCATTGGACTCGGACCACAAGAACCTGATGACACTATTACCAGAAACGATTTCGACGATCGACAAGGCCGTGCAAAAAGGTGTTCTTCACAAGAACGCGGCGGCGCGGAACAAGTCACGTTTGACGGCACGCGTTAATGAGGCAGCGGCCAAGTAACTTCTGATAACGTTTTGATCGGTGATTGAGGCGGACCAGGTATTTGGTCCGCCTCATTATTTTTGGCACCTTGTCCGACACGCTTTTAGTCTGTCGTTGGTTACATCAGCGAGAGCCAAGGGAAACTGCGCAACCCTTTGGAGTGCGCTGACCTTACAACCACCCCAGCCGGGCTGCCCGGCTGGGGACCCCGGTGTCAGCGCTTTGCCCGTACGCGACCTGTCGCGGCTACCTGGGGGCACATTCTAGCGAGTCAACGGCGTCAAGCCGCCTCGGACCAAAGCGGCGACAAAGCGCCGCACTCCAAAGGGTTGAACAGTTTCCCTTGGCTTCTCGCTGATGTGACCAACGACAAACTGAAGTGTGTCGGACATAGGGCGCTCCAGACGCAGGAGGACAGAATGGACTTCTACAAAGACCGTAGCGAGATAGAGGCAGTCGTCGAGGGGTTCGAGTCTTGCAGGACCGTTAAAGACGACTTCACACATCAAAGCCATGTGACCGTGGCCGTCTTTTATGTCCAGACGCTTGGTGAAGTCGAGGCGACGCGAAAAATGCGCGAGGGTCTACATCGGTTTCTGGATCACCATCAGGTCGGCCGCGTAAAGTTTCATGAAACCCTGACCGTCTTTTGGATTAAGGCGATTGCCGCGTGTCTCCAATCAATGGATTCGTCGACGTCCCTGCTTGAGCTTGAATTTCAGCGCTTGAAAAGATTTGCGAGGCGCTTGACGGAACCTAAGTGAAACACTAGCATGTGAGCCTACTGCCGAGTGGCGAACTTCACAATCGAGTCCTGATTGTTGCTCGGCTATCCTCTTCTGAGAAGCGTCAGCGAACAGCCTACTCACCTCAAGGAGACCTCAAAATGAAAAAAATTCGTGTTGCGATTGCGTTAGTCTTACTTTTCACTACTCTAGCGGTTGGAAGCGGGTCGGGAGCGATGGAGGAAGAAGGACTCAGGTGTAATTGCATCGATGGTAGGACTGGCTATCCGGGCAGGGCGGTTTGGGACCCCGACCTGGAGAGGGTGCGTTGCGATACCAGGGATATCTGCGGAACGATAACTGAGTAACAACCTATGTCTGTTCGAGTCTTGGCTCTGTTTATCATCCTAAATCAAGTGGGGGTTATGGCCCAGGCGCCTTCAGTTAAAGTGTCAAAGGCCGGCACCGATTCCTCAAAGGCGCCTTCGGTTATTCGCCAAGGTGCGCTCTCAACGCTTGAAACTGTAGTCGATGAATTGCCCGCGATAGACGATATCGACTTACGTATCCAGGTAACGGAGAAGGTTGTGAGACTGTTAGCGGCATCGCGACCTGATCGGTGCCGGCGGGCTCTTGACCTTCTCTTCGCCAAAGCAAGCGCGGCAAGAAACGAACGGGCGAAAGATCAACCGGATCGTGAACGCGCAGATTTGGCTCTAAGAAAGATCATTCAGATTGCCGCTTTTCTGGATAGCAAATTGGCTCAGTCTTATATTGAAGCCTATCTGGAAGAACAGAGATTTGAAGAAACCACATCTGCTTCAGGTCAAAGAGAATCACAGATTGCTTTAGCTTACTTGAAGATTGCAACTCAGCTAGTTCAAAAGGATCCAAACTTAGCTGTGCTTACCGCAACCAGATCATTTAGAGCCGGTGTGATGCCGGAGACCCTGGTCTTTCTCGCCACTCTGCGTAAAAAAGACGTTGGACTTGCGAACCGGTTTTTCTTAAGCGTACTGCACAGCTCTCGGGCGAGAAGCGGTAACGACGTTAATGAGCTGTTGCTACTCTACGCTTTTGTGTTCTCACCTCTTAGAATCCCAGTGGTGATGGCTGAAGGCGTGGGAGTCCTAAGTATTCCCGAATACCTTGCTGTCGCCCAGAGCTATCCAATAGATAGCTTACTCGCGAAGCAGTATCTTGAAGTTTCGACAAAAATGCTCTTGGATTCCAATCGTTACCTGCCGCAAAACCTGGAACGATTAACTAAAGGGCCTTTGGGCGACTTTTATTTCATCAGCATTATTGAGCAAAAGGCGAGCGCTTATCTTCCGGATTTCGCCCAAACCATCTCCCAGCAGCGGAATGTGCTGGCAAATTATCTACAGTCGTCGGATCGAGCCGGTGCCTTTGCCTCAATTGAACGTTGGAACAGCATACCCAGGGAAGCAAAAGTGTTCGGCCCAGGAAACAAGGCCACAGTCGACTATTTCGCCTCACAGGCGGAAAGAGCTTCCGATCCGCGCCTTAGAGATCAGTTTTACTTTCGATCCGCCTTAGCTGCGATTCACGACCAGCAGGATGAAAGGGCAATTGAGTTAGCCGCGAAATTGTCACCCGAGTATAGCAATCAGGCTCAACTCCTGATCAGGTTTGCGCTCGCCGAGCGCAAGGTACGTGATGGTCAACTTGATGAAGCTGAACAGTTCGCGCGGCGCGACGAATCATTGGTGAGAAAGTGTTACATATTAACGCTGATCGCCCAATCGCTATTAGGAGGCAAATCTAAGGATAATTACCGAGCCGCTCAGTTGCTCCAGGAAGTCTATCAATTGACTGACAAGCTAAGTAGTCAAAAGGAAAGACTCTCGGTCTTGAACGGCCTAGCAGCAGTTTTTTCGCGTTTTGACGTGGGCCGCGGATTTGAGTTGCTGAGAGAGACCATTAAGAGCGCAAACAAGTCGGATCGCTTCACTGGTGATATCAGTATCCCACTGAACCTGAACGTCGGCGGATTCCTATTCGCGTTTTCACTGTATGAAGACGAGTTTAGTTTCTTTGATTTACTCAGCAAGCTCGCAGCTAGCGACTTTTACGAGGCGCTCTTTCACGCACGGGAAATTCAGAATCGCCCGCTTCGAATTCACTCAATTGTAGTAGTGTGTAGCGCCGCTCTGCCAACCACTTGAAATCTTCCTCAAACACTCACCAGGTTACAGACCAGCATTACCAACTGAAGCTGAGCACCTTTGGGTCCGCCGCCTCCGACCGAAGTCTTGATGGCCAGATCGGCCGCGGCGATCAACTTGATTCCCTGAGCAATCTTGCTCGCATCGCTTCGTTGCAGCCTGGCCATGAAGGCATCGCGCTTGAACGGTGGCATTGGCATATTGCGGAACACATCGTCGCGCGTCCCTCGATTGAGTGCATCCTTAGCGAGGGCCAACCTGTGAAAGTTGCTGGCGATGAGGCCGAGAAGCATCACCGGCTCAGCTCCGCCCTCGATCAGCCGGTGGAGGGTCTCGAGTGCTTTCCTGCGATCGCGCGCTATCAGGTGGTCACCCAGCTCAAAATTCGAAAGCTCTCGTGAACGGCCAATCAGGTCGTCGACGAGGTCAATTGTAATCCGCTTTGTTTCTCCGGCCGCTGAGGCTAGTTTCTCCAATTCAGAGAACAAGGTCTGAACGTCTGTACCAACCAGCGACACGAGTTCGCTCAAGGCCTGCTCATCGCACGCGAGCTTGAGCTCTTTGAGTCGAGATTTCACCCACGCCTTCGCTTCGCCATCTTTCAGGGCAGGGAACTCAACCACCTCGCATCTATCCAGCAGAGTTCTTGTGAGTTTCCGACGCTTATCCAGATCCTCAGCATTAAAAATCACGACACTGGATTCAGCCGGATTCTCGACGTAACGGACAAGTGCTTCTTCGTCGGTTTCGCGGACTTTGCTGAATTCAGTGATGCGGATTACGCGTCGGCCGGACATCATTGGTAGTTGATTAGCCGCGGCGATCGCGTCCAGCGCCCCACCACTAAGCAGACTGAAGCCCGATTCATTAAACTCGCGCAGCAGTGTGCCCGTTAGCGCAGCGTCGGTGATTGCGCGCGCGGCAGAATTGCGTAGATAGGTCTCGCAGCCAAAGAGAAGATAAAGAGGCGCTAGCTGGCCGGCTTTCAGGGAACGTTCCAATTCAACTCGAGAGATGGTCATTTCTTTCCGACTTCCACTGAATTGATCAGGGTGGAAACGATGCTTTCCGCAAAGCTACGTGCCATGCGTTGCACCGCCGGATCTTCTTCGCTGAAGAAGTTGCGTGGGTCGTTGGCAAATTCGAATTCACCACGAAAGACGAAGTTCTGGTTGTCGTAGAGGACCCGATTCTCGGTCTGGTCGCGCAGTGTTACCGCGACTGCGATAGTCACTTCGAAGATCCTGGCGCGCCCTTTGTCGTCCAGAAGGACGCCCGAGAACGAGAAGCTTTTGATTACCCCTTCGATAACTGCGTCTGCGCCTTCTCGATCTCCTTGTACGCGGAGTCCCCGACCGCGACGAATCAGCTCGTCGATAACTGCCCCTGTGAATCGAGATTCAACCTTGTAGCGCAGCGCGCTGTTTTGGAACGCCGGAACCGCGACGGTCCGGATACGCGTGGGTAGCTGATTCTTCGTGACCGGCTTGTAGCATTCGGCGAAGCCTGACACAAACAGCAGCATCAGAGCTAAGGCAAATAGTCGCAGTATCCTTGGCATCAATGAAGTCCTCAGCGGGGAAGAAATCGAGTCGCAATTCTCTCGCACAGTAGCACCTAAAGCAAGTTGACGAGGGTCTGCCTTGAAATTGTGCGAGCAGTCTCTGAGCACTCCATGTCTCCGCGGTGAAAAGTGTTCTAAACCACTCGCCATCGAGACACGGAGAACACGGAGGCTCCGGACAAGCTCGGAGTCATTTGGTTGCCAATTCAATAGCATCAACGACGCGCACGGTTTCCGCCGCGGCTTTCACGTCGTGGACGCGCACAATGTGTGCGCCACGAATGATGGCGGCGGCCACAGAGGCCATCGAGCCGTGAAGGCGGTCAGATACATCGGCCGGTCCGCCGTCCTTTGTTTCCAGCAACCGTCCCAGAAACGACTTCCTTGATGTCCCGATCAGGATCGGGAAGTCGGGCAGGGCATTGGCAAGCTGGTCGAGCTTAGCAATCAATTCAACATTCTGTTCGGCGGTCTTTCCGAATCCGACCCCGGGGTCGATCACGATTGCTTCTCGTTTCACTCCTCGTTTTTCTGCCATGACGATGCTACTCCGCAAGCTGGTGGTCACCTCGTGGACAATATCAGCGACAGGAGGAAGCCGCTGCATCGTTGCCGGGGTGCCCCGCGAATGCATTAGCACCAGGCCGGCGCCCGATTTGGCGGCTTCATCTGCGATATGAAAGTCGAAACGCAGCGCGGAGATGTCGTTGACTATTGCAGCACCCGCGTTGAGTGCAGCTCGAGCTACGGCAGCTTTCGTAGTATCCACGGAGATTGGAATCCTGGTTGTCCGGGCCAACTCGCAAATCACCGGCACCACCCGCTCGATTTCTTCGTCAGCGGTTATCAAAGCCGCTCCGGGACGGGTCGACTCGCCACCAATGTCGATGATGTCGGCGCCTTCAGAGATCATCCGTTCGGCTTGCGTGAGTGCTTTATCGAAGGAGAAGAACTGCGCTCCATCACTGAAGCTGTCAGGGGTCACGTTCAAAACGCCCATGACTAACGTACGCTGACCGATTGCAAGACTGCCGCGCGCGATCTGCCATTCACGAACCATGCAGGCATGATAAAGCGGAAGGGATGAAAACAGAATGATCCACGAAGACACGCGAAGTTACACGAAAAGGGACTTCGTGTCGCTTCGTGGATCGTATTTCGGTCTTAGCCAGAGCAATTCCTGAAAGGAAAAGGGGAACGACCGTAGCCGTTCCCCTTTCGAGTTTTTACTGAAGCCATACTTTAACGGTTAGGCTTCTACCACGCCCAACTAGGCTGGCGCCGGATTGCCACCCGTAATCGGAGGCAGGATTGGCTTCAGCGGCTTTGCGCTCGGCTCCTTCAGTTGCGGTTGGTCTTCATGATCAGACTCGGTCACCGGCGACTGCTCATCCAGCGGCAAACCGGCTACGATGCGACGGATTTCCACCGCGTCGAGCGACTCGCGTTCGAGCAAACATTCAGCCAAACGCACCATCACTTCGCGATTTTCTTCGATGATGCCCTGGGCCCGATTGTACTGGGAGGTTATGATCTTCTTCACTTCCTGATCAATCTTGATTGCTGTGTCTTCGGAAAAGTCGCGGTGCTGAGCGATTTCGCGTCCGAGGAAGATTTGCTCTTCCTTCTTACCAAAAGTCAGCGGACCCATTTCAGACATGCCATATTCGCAGACCATCGCCCTCGCAAGTTCGGTGGCCCGCTCAATATCATTCGCGGCACCGGTGGTGATGCTCCCCAGGAACGATTCCTCCGCAATGCGACCACCCATCAGAATCGAAATCTGTCCCAGCAAATACTCCTCGCTGTAATTGTGGCGATCGCCTTCCGGCAATTGCTGCGTCAGTCCCAGCGCCATGCCTCGCGGAATGATGGTCACTTTGTGCACCGGATCCGCATTCGGAACTTTGAGACCCACCAGCGTATGACCTGCCTCGTGATACGCGGTCACGCGCTTCTCTTCGTTTGAGATCACCATGCTCTTGCGCTCGGCGCCCATGAGCACTTTGTCTTTGGCTAACTCGAAGTCGCCCATCGCCACCAGCTTCTTGTTGTAGCGTGCGGCATTAAGTGCGGCTTCGTTAACCAGGTTCGCAAGGTCGGCCCCGGTGAAACCCGGAGTGCCGCGGGCGATCACGCTGATGTCAACGTCTTCACCCAGCGGAATCTTGCGAGTGTGAACTTTCAAGATGCCTTCCCGGCCTCGTACGTCCGGTCTCGAAACGACGACCCGCCGATCAAATCGCCCGGGTCGAAGCAGGGCCGGATCAAGAACGTCAGGCCGGTTGGTCGAAGCGATCAGGATCACACCGTCGTTCGACTCGAATCCATCCATCTCCACCAGCAACTGGTTCAAGGTCTGTTCGCGTTCGTCGTGTCCGCCGCCGAGACCTGCACCGCGGTGTCGTCCGACCGCGTCAATTTCGTCTATGAAGATGATGCAGGGAGCGTTCTTCTTGCCCTGTTCGAACAGGTCGCGCACTCGGGAGGCGCCCACACCAACGAACATTTCGACGAAGTCTGAACCTGAAATCGAGAAGAATGGCACATTGGCCTCGCCAGCAATCGCACGTGCAAGAAGGGTCTTGCCGGTTCCCGGCGGACCCATCATCAGTACGCCCTTAGGAATTCGACCGCCAAGTTTCTGAAACTTCTGTGGCTCCTTGAGGAATTCAATGATCTCCTGAAGTTCTTCCTTTGCTTCTTCAACTCCAGCAACGTCCTTGAAAGTCACACGTTTTTGCTGGTTATTTAGCAGCTTCGCCCTCGACTTGCCGAAGCTGAGCGCCTTGTTTCCTCCAGACTGCATCTGCCTGAGCATAAACACCCAAATGCCGATGATGAACAACAGCGGCGCCCAGGTGATAAGCATTGGCCAGATGAAGTTGCTGCTCCCTGAATCGTCTTCAAACTTTTCAACCTTGGGCTTGCCATTGAGTAGTTCCTGGCTCTTGGTGAACAACTGGCCCTTCATCTGATCGCTATATAGCTTGACGCGAAGCTCTTCGCCTCGGGTGGTCTTGGCGATGCTCTCACTTTGGTTGACAGTTATCTCCTTGATCTCACCTGCATCGATTTTCGCGTAGAGCGTCGATAGGTCCGCCACCGTGGAAGTCTTGCCGCTAGGATTTACCAGCTTGTAAAGAAGCAAGGCACCAGCAACAATCAACAACCAGAAAATTATCTGTCTAGCAGTAGAACTCAATGTCATTAAAGCCTCCGACGCCGATCATACCTCAGTTGGCGCCCGTTGTCTTTCCTGTAAACTTACCTCAGCTAAACTCGCCGAGTCTCGATGATTGGATTGCAATCTCAAAAACCTCGTCTCGTTCGATGCCCTGGATCAATTTGCGGTTGTGCCCAGCCACGCTTGGCTGGTCATCCTTCCAAACCGCCCAAAAAAGCGAAAAACCGCCGCGCTCTGGTCGGCGGTGTCATCGCTAGGAATTCTAAAGATTGCCGCCCCGTTTTTCAACCACTTTTCCTCGAATGGCCCCCTTCAAGCCCCAGCCATCCCCGCTTCCTCAATACCCTTGCTCCGTCTGGCAGTTCCACCGTCCGACCTCCGCGATCGCCCTGGATCAACCGATCAACTGCCGCCAGGTGAACCATCTCCAGCCGCCGGAGATCGCCCCGTCCACTCAAGATCCACTGTCGCAAGGCGCGCCGGCGAACGGCAGCCGGGGCACGCGAAAGAACAAGTACGTTAAGTGCCGGGGTTTTGGTTTTGCTATTTTTTTTGACCTCAGGCGCACTTGCCTCAATGAGCAAGGTTTCGGCCTCGGAGGAAAGCACCCCGGCGTCCTCGCGCAACAGCGTTGCAGTCCGCGCGAGGGCTTCGACGATCTTGTTGTTGAATGACTGCATCATGGGCAGGAGCTGTTTGCGGACCTTTACGCGCGAAAACTTCTCGTTCTGATTCATTTCATCCATCCTGAAATCGACCTTTTTTGACCGGCAGTACTCCTCGGCGTCTGTTCGGCGAGCCCAGGGAAGTAACGGACGAACGAGTTTGATTTTTGACTTCTGAGTCAGGGAGCGGACAGTTTCGATCCCACTCAAACCTTCTGCGGCACTGCCACGCAGCAGGCGAAGCAGAATCGTCTCTGCCTGATCGTCGAGTGTGTGGGCCGTTAAGACCAAATGTGACTGTTTCTCCCTGGCGACCTTTGCCAGAAACTCATATCTGGCTCGCCGGGCTGCTTGTTCGAGGTTGTCTCCGGTCGTTGATGCTCGCTTCTTTACGTCGGTTCGTCGCCTCACACACTCATAGCCCAGTTCAGTCGCCAGTTGTTCAACCCAGAGCGCATCGTCCTTACTGGCGTTGCGCAAGCTATGATCAAGGTGCGCAACGGTTAGTGAAACGCTTAGTTTCCTGGAGTTGATGAGCTCGTCGAGGGCGAGAAGTAGAGCAGTGGAATCCGCGCCGCCAGAGACGGCAACAACTATCGAGGCATTCGCGGTGGGAAGGCTAAGACTTCTCCAGGTGGTAATAAGGCGGGTAGCAAATGCGCTGACGCGGGGGAACTTCGACTTTGTACCTCTTACCGGTCGATTCATTGGGCGTGATTGTCAGACGACTGGCAAACGCCGTCAACTCCGGGCCCTCTGACAAAACCGGGACGATCTACGAAATAACACGAATTACCACGAATAGACGTTCGTGTCGGTTCGTGTTATTTGGTGGATCGTTTTGATCTGTTCCTGCAATCAGGTGGTGTGGGCATCCGTCGACGCCCGATTCTGTTTTAGCCGTCATAAAATAGGGCTTCGTGGTGTTATTCTCCCGGAGCCATAGTTTCTGTTCTGAATCCGTCTGGTTTTACCAGCAATCCACACAAACCAGACGCGAGTCTTGCTAAGTTTCCGAACTAGGATTCACCCTGGAGGCCACCGAAATGAATCGCACTCTATTCCACCAGATCACTCGCAAAATCACGTCAGCCTACGGAGGCAAGAAACTCAGGCTCATTGCTCTGCTGGGCGCGTTGGCGCTCGGTTGGGCGTGCTATCCCGCTGCGGATGTCACTTATTCAAATCCTCAGGAACTTGGCGCCAGCCAGTGGTTAATCGAATACCGAACGGGCGAGGACAAGGTCCATATGACCATGCGCTACACCCGAAAGCGCGACAAAGGTTTTGGATTCAGCAACAACGGATTCATGATCGCGCCCGATCAACTGGTTGGACTGACACGCGAGCAGGCGATGTCTTCCGGAACCAACGTCAAATTCCAACTGCGCCGCGACGCCGGGACCTTCAACTTCGAAGGTTGGTTCAAAGAGGGCAATGGTTCAGGCCATTTCACTTTTGCTCCGAGCTCCTCATTTGCCAACGAGCTGAACAAACAGGGCTACGGCTCACCCACACCCGAGCAACAACTCTCAATGGCTCTGCACGACGTGGGCTTCGCTTTGATCAACGAACTCAAGTCTCAAGACTATGAGCGCCCGACTCTTGAACAGTTGGTGAAAATGGGAGAGCACGGCGCCAGGTTGGAATATGTGCAGGGTTTGAAATCACTTGGCTACAGCGTCAAGTCAATCGATTTCCTGATCAAGATGAGGGATCACGGAGTGACTGTTAACTTCATTCGTGAGCTTATGGCGTTAGGCTTCACAGACCTGACACCTGAGGAGCTGATTCGCACAAGAGATCACGGGGTGACCGGAAAATTCATCAGCGAATTCATGGCTGCCGGTTACGGGAAGTTAACGCTTAACGAATGGGTCACCCTAAGAGATCACGGAGTTAGCGCTAAGTTTGTGCACGATCTGGCCGCTCAGGGATATACGCGCCTACCGATTGAGCAACTGCGCAGAATGCGAGACCATGGTGTTTCCGTGCAATTCATTGAAGAACTGAAACAAGTGGGCTTCACTAACGTTCCGGTCGATATGTTGATTCGTCTGCGCGATCATGGTGTTACGGCCAAATTCATCCAGCGTGCGTATTTCACGGAAGATGAACGGTGATTTCACGTGAAGGTGAACACTCATTTCACGCGAAGGTGAACGGTCTTCCGCAGTGGCGGCGCGGAGTGCGGCTATTAATGCTCGGTGTTCATCA
>Ga0187892_10000955_pt1 | contig 71045 bp, 62 predicted proteins | sample MA1701073metaG_FD_139345 | JGI IMG/M metagenome (GOLD analysis project Ga0187892, IMG submission 139345) | Bio-ooze microbial communities from a basaltic lava cave in the Kipuka Kanohina Cave System on the Island of Hawaii, USA - MA170107-3 metaG ...
ACCCTCTTGCCAGACGGGCGGGTGTTGCTCCTGGGCGGCGACAATGGCGCCGGCGCGATAGCCACGGCGGAAGTGTTCACGCCGACCAGCGGGACCTTCACGGCGATCACGCCCGGCCTCAAGGCGGCGCGGGTCAACCACACCGCGACGCTGCTGCCGACCGGGTTCGTGCTGATCACGGGCGGGCAGCACAGCAGTGGGATCCTGGCGAGCACCGAGCTGTACAGGCCGGTGCCGGCTGATACGATGGCCCCGATCGTGAACGAGGTCAGCCCGGCGAGCGGCGCGACCAACGTGGACCGCAGGGAACTCCTGGCTGTGCGCTTCTCCGAGCCAGTGGACGTCCAGACCCTGACGACCACCAGTGTCACGCTCACGAATGGCGGGCCGGTCGCCGCGACGATCAGCCCGGGCGAGCAGGGGCTGCTGCTGTTTGTGGTCCCGAGCGCGCCGCTCACCGCCGGGACGACCTACACGCTCTCCTTGACCCCGGCCATCACGGACACCGCGGGCCACCCGCTCTCGGCGTTCACCAGCTCGTTCACGACCGTTCCCGCCCCGACCATCACGAACTTTAATCCCACCAGCGGGACACCGGGTACCGCGGTCACGATCACCGGCGCCAACTTCGATCCCGTCGCCAGCAAGAACGAAGTGACGTTCAACGGCGCGCTCGCCACGGTGACCGCCGCCTCCACGACCAGCCTGACGGCCACGGTGCCCTCGGGCGCCACCACCGGCCCCATCGCCGTCACGACGCGTGGCGGCACAGCGACTTCAGCGACGAACTTCACCGTGATCACCGCGCCGCCCACCATCACCAGTTTCTCGCCGACCAGCGGGCATCTGGGAATCCTGCTCACCGTGACGGGCAGCAACTTCGATCCGACACCGAGCGGAAACCAAGTTCGGATCGGCGGCGTCCTCGTGGCGGTGCAGTCGGCGACGTCCACTCAACTGGTGATCTCGGTGCCGACGGGGGTCTCATCAGGCTTCATCACGGTCACAACGGCAAGCGGCCAGGTGCAGAGTGGGACGGCCTTCACCATGATCGCGATGACCGCGCTCACCATGACGCCGACCCAAGCCACGCTGCCGATAGGCAGCGGCCAAGCGTTTCGGGGGACCGCCACCTTCACGGATCAGAGCACGAGCGACGTGACGAGCCTCATGAGTTGGTCGAGTGCCACGCCCGGGACTGCCAGCGTGACGGCCACCGGGGTGGCGCAGGGGGTCGCGGTGGGCACCGCGACGATCACGGGCTCGGTGGGCACCTTCAGCGCCGTGGGGTCCGTGAAGGTGATCGCGGCTACGCCGGGGGAGCCCCCGCTGCCGCCGGATCCGGTGGCGGTCGCGCCGCCGCTCAGCCGCACGGTGGGGACCACTTTGGCGGACTCGACCGCGTTTCTCTACAGTGGAACCAATCCGATCCAGACTGGGGTCGTCGCCGGCACCATCAAGACCACCCAAGCCGCGGTCGTCCGCGGTCAAGTGAAAGGTCGCGACGGCTTTCCCATTCCCGGCGTCACGGTGACCGTGCTCAATCATCCGGAATTCGGGCAGACGGTCACACGAGCGGACGGGCTGTTCGATCTCGCCGTGAACGGGGGCGGCGTGCTCACGGTGAAGTATGCAAAGACCGGGCTCTTGCCGGTGCAACGGCAGGTCGAGGTGCCGTGGCAAACCTTCGCGGTGGCCGCCGACGCCATCATGATTCCGCTCGATACCCAAGTCACGACGGTGACAGCGAACGCCGCCACGATGCAGGTGGCGCAAGGCAGCGTGGTGACGGATGCCGCGGGGACTCGGCGTGCCACTCTGTTCGTTCCAGCCGGGACCACGGGCACGATGACGTTGCCGGGCGGCGGCACGCAACCCCTCTCGACGTGGAGCACGCGCCTTACCGAGTACACGGTGGGGCCGAACGTCAAACAATCCCTGCCCGCGACCCTCCCGCCCGGTAACCTGAACCAGTATGCCCTCGAGCTCTCGGTTGACGAAGCCGTCGCCGCTGGCGCCACGCGAGTGACGTTCAATCAGCCGGTGGTGTTGTACGTCGAGAATTTCTTGAACTTCGAATGCGGCGATCCACTGCCCATCGGCTCCTACGACACGGTCAGGGCCGTGTGGATTCCGGAGCCGACCGGCGTGGTCATCCAGATTCTCAGTGTCACCGGTGGACTCGCCGACGTGGACACGGATGGCAACGGGACGGCGGACAACACCGGGCTCAGCATGGCCGAGCGCCAGCAGCTCGCCTCGCAGTATCCGGTGGGGAGCAAGTTGTGGCGGATTCCCACGACGCACTTCAGCACCACCACGTCGGCCTGCAATACCACCACGCCGCCCGGTGCGACGCCACCGAATGGCGGCTCACCGCAGAACCCCGATGCGAAAGTTAACGACCCCTGTTTTGTCCCGCACGCCTCCACCATCGCCTGCGAAAACCAGACCCTCGGGGAAACCCTGCCCCTGACCGGCACGCCGTTCAGCCTGTCGTATGTGAGCGATCGGGTGCGCGGGCGGACTGCCGCGAATCAGATCGCCGTACCCTTAAGCGGACCCACGGTGCCGGCATCCCTCAAACGGATCGAGCTCACCATCACCCAAGGGGGGCGTTCCACCGTTCAGACGTTCCCCCCGACTGCCAACCAGCAGACGACGTTCATTGCGGATGGTCGTGATCCCTATGGACGGCCCCTGCAAGGCCCGCGGGGTACGAAGATTCATCTCGACTTCGTCTATGACGGGGTGCACAAAGTCACGGGGCAGCCCAGGGGACGCGAAGTGGCCTTGGGGCAGGACTGGGAGCTGCGCAATGGCGGGTGGGAGCAACAGGCGCTGGGATTCGGCGGGTGGAGCCTCACCCTCCACCACGCCTACGATCCCATCACGAGAACGCTCTACCGAGGAGACGGCACCACGGTCCAGGCGGAAGCCCTCAGTCCCATCGTGACGACCGTGGCCGGCGGCGGCAACCCGCCGGATGGTTTGGGCGATGGCGGCCCGGCGACCCAGGCGAGCCTCCTGTCCCCGCACTATCTGGCCATCGGCCCCGATGGGAGCCTGTATATTGGCGATCAGCTTCACCATCGCGTACGCAAGGTGGACCCGAACGGGACCATCACGACCGTGGCGGGCAATGGCACAGCCGGGTTTGCAGGGGACGGCGGCCCGGCCACGGTGGCCCAACTCAATCGCCCCTTGGGCATCGCCCTCGGCCCGGATGGCAGTCTCTATATTGGCGACAATGACAATTACCGCATCCGCCGGGTGGACCCCCAGGGCCTCATCACGACCGTCGCAGGGAACGGCACCGCGGGCTACAGCGGGGATGGCGGCCCGGCGACCTCGGCCTCCCTCAGCACCGACACGCGGGCGCTTGCGGTGGGTCCGGACGGGACCCTCTATATCACGGACATTCTGAACTTGCGCGTCCGGCGGGTCCGGACCGATGGGATCATCGAGACGTTCGCCGGGAACGGCGGGTTCTTCCCGATTGGGGATGGCGGGCCCGCGACGCAGGCGTCCCTCGCTGGCCCGTGGGGCATTGCGGTCGGGCCGGATGGGTCGGTGTATATTACCGATACGTTTCGGTACACGATCCGGAAGGTGGATGTGAATGGAATCATCACCACCATTGCCGGGACGGAGAATACGCCGGGGACGACCGGGGATGGTGGGCCCGCGACGCAGGCACGACTCCTCGAAGCCGTGGGTCTGACAGTCCGGACCGACGGCACCCTCTACATCGGCGGCTATAACCATCACCGGGTCCGCTGGATTGACGCCGAGACCAAGTTCATCACGACCCTGGCGGGGACCGGCCAGGGGATTCTCGATGTCGGCTTTACTGGGGATGGGGGCCCGGCGGGGGCGGCGCAGATGGCCTGGCCCTCTGGGATGAGTCTGGGGCAGGATGGCGCCCTCTATGTCACGGAGCCCTCATACGGTCTCCCGGGTCGCGTCCGTCGGATCGCCCCTCCCTTCCCGGGCCTGGCTACCAGCGACCTGCTGGTGCCCTCCCAGGACGGCAGCGAGCTCTATGTGTTCAGCAACACCGGGCGCCATCTGCGAGCGATCGATGCACTGACAAGCGCAAACCGCGCGGTGTTCGGCTACGACAGCGCCGGGCTCTTGATCACCATCACCGATGCCGACGGGAAGGTCACGACCATCGAGCGGGACGGCAGTGGGAACCCCACGGCCATCGTCGCGCCGGGTGGGCAGCGCACGGTCCTTACGGTGCATGGCGACGGCTACCTCGCCTCCCTCACGAATCCCGCTGGCGAGAGCACCCTTTTCACCTACTCGGCCGACGGCTTACTGGCGACCCTGAAAGATCCGCGCGGTGGTCTACACCAGTACACATATGACGCCAGCGCCCGGCTGATCAAAGATCAAGATCCCGCCACCGGCTTCAAAGCGCTGGCACGCACGGAGCAGAGCACCGGGTGGACGGTCGCGCTGAGCACGGCCTTAGGTCGGACCACCACGTATCAGGTGGAGAACCTGGCGATTGGGGACCTCCGGCGCAGGGTCACCGACCCCAGCGGCCTGGTGACGACCTCGGTGATCGGGACCAATGGCACGACCACGATCGCGGCGCCCGATGGCACGCTCACCACGACCGTGCAGACCGGGGATGCCCGCTGGGCCATGCAAGCGCCGCTGTTGAAATCGTTGACCGTGCAGACGCTCGGGGGATTGGTATCAACACTGACCACCACGCGGAGCGTCACACTGACTGTGCCGAGTGATCCGCTGAGCCTGAGCGGCCAGACCGATACGCTGGTGATTAATGGCCGGACCTATACCAGCACCTATACGCAGAGCACGCGGTTGCTGAGCACGACGACGCCAGCGGGTCGCACCAGTTCCGTCACGCTGGATACCAAAGGGCGGGTGGCGCAGGAGCAGGTCACGGGCTTCGAGGCGGTGAGCTACACCTATGACAGCCTGGGCCGGCTGGCGACGATCACGCAGGGCTCAGGCGTGGACGCGCGCACCTCGACGCTCGGCTATAACACTAAGCACGAGCTCATCAGCATCACCGATCCACTGAATCGGACGGTCGGCTTCGCCTATGACTTGGCGGGCCGAATTACCACACAGACACTGCCCGATACTCGGACCATTGGATACAACTATGACGCCAACGGCAATGTGACGAGTATTACGCCTCCGGGGAAGCCCGCGCATACGTTTGCGTACACGCCGGTGGATCTGGAGCAGACCTATGACCCGCCAAATATTGGGTTGCCCACGGATACCACGCAGTACACGTACAATCTCGACCGGCAACTGACCACCGTGACGCGTCCCGATGGGCAGACGCTGAGCCTCGGCTATGAGCCGAGCGGCGGCCGCTTGAGCTCGCTCACGCTGCCAGGCAGCCAAACGATTTCGTACTCCTACCATCCAACGACGGGGAACCTCTCGACGATTACGGCCCCCGGGAGCACGCTGGCCTATACCTACGATGGCTCGCTCCTAACCCAGAGCACCTGGAGCGGCACCGTCACGGGCAGCGTGAGCCGGTCCTACGACAACAACTTCAGGATCACGTCGCAGAGCGTGAATGGCGCCAACACCATCTCCTTCGGCTACGACAACGATTCGCTCTTGACGAGCGCCGGGTCACTCACCGTCACGCGTCACCCGTCACATGGGCTGATTACTGGCACGACGTTGGGCAGCGTGACCGACAGCCGGAGCTACAACACCTTTGGGGAACTCAATAGCTACACCGCCAACGCCAGCGGCTCCCCGGTCTTCAGCTCGACCTACACGCGTGATAAGCTGGGCCGCATCACGCAGAAAGTGGAGACCATCGGCGGCGTGACCGACACCTTTGACTACGGGTACGATCTCGCCGGACGGTTGACCCAAGTGAAGCAGAACGACACCGTGGTCGCTGGCTACCTGTACGATAGCAATGGGAATCGCCTGAGTCGGACGGCGCCCGGCGGGACGACGCTTGGCTTCTACGATGCGCAAGATCGGCTCATCCAATACGCCGGCACCACCTACGCGTACACCGCGAACGGGGAATTGCAGAGCACCACGGTCAGCGGGCAAACGACAACCTACAGTTATGACGTTCTCGGGAATCTAAAGTCCGTGGTCGGGCCGACTGGCTTCACGATCGAGTACGTTGTGGATGGCCAAAATCGGCGGATCGGCAAAAAAGTCAATGGCGTCTTGGTGCAGGGATGGCTCTATCAGAACCAGCTCAATCCGGTCGCCGAGCTGGATGGGTCAGGCACCGTGGTGTCCCGGTTCGTCTACGGCACGAAGGCCAACGTGCCGGACTATGTGCTGAAAGGCGGCGTGACTTATCGGATCCTGAGCGATCACCTGGGCAGTCCGCGGCTGGTGATCAACACGAGCGACGGCACCATCGCCCAGCGGATGGACTACGATGAGTTCGGCAACGTGTTCCTCGACTCCAATCCGGGCTTCCAGCCCTTCGGCTTCGCCGGTGGGTTGTACGACCAACACACCGGCCTCGTCCGCTTCGGCGCCCGCGACTACGACGCGGTCCCCGGCCGCTGGACGGCGAAAGATCCGATTGAATTTGGAGGAGCGGATACTAACCTCTTCGGCTACGTATTTGCTGACCCCGTCAACCAAAGGGATTCTCTGGGGCTAGTTGTTGATGGCCTTTCGCTTCCACCGGTGGTACAAGGTCTGGGTGAAGTGTTCATTGGAATCAGCGCCGTAGTCGCTGGGGTCGCACATGGTGCCGCAGCAACGGGGCTTTACGGAGCGGCAACCGGTGCAATGGCAGGTCTCGCGGGAGCTGTAAGTTCGGAGGCTTTCCTCTTTGGAGCTGCCGAGGGAGTCAAGGCACTCGCCTCTGCTGGCCTCGCGGCGACGACGGGTATCGTTCTCTCTGCGGTTGGAGGATATTTGATTGGCCAGGGACTGGTCGACATTTTTCCGTCTCTCGGCACAACATTTGGCGATCGAGCTTATCGCCTTCTGCATCCTGAGGAAGCAACCGGCCCCTTGCGGGTCGCACAGTTCTGTCCACAGCCTCCAAACCGAAGGTGAGGCTCGCAGTGAACCCTCTAGTGGCACTCTTAGCTCTTATCCCTCTTCTCGTCGCCGCACTCTTTGCGCTCGTGCTTGCACTGGATCTTATTCAGCACGGACCTCGTTGGGACAACACCTTACCGGTAGTCGTATTCCTCGGCATCTCCTTTTACTTGGCCTGGTTTTTGAGAAAGACAGCCCGTCCCGGTGGGTCCTTGCTCGCATTATCTTCGCCGGAGGAGTTGGGGGAGACGGGAAAGAGGCTCCAACCATGGGTGACAAGATTTATCCTGGCAATCACCTACCTAGTGCTAACCGTCGGGGGAATTGTTCTGCTTCGCCCTGAGTCCCTTCGAAACTGGGTAGGTACTCTTAGTTTCCTGTTTGGCTTGGCATGGCTCTACGCAGGCATTAGGGACCTCACGTCCGCGTCAAGGGGTAGTTTCATTCCACCTCATGCTGGAAGAAATAGTGACACGGTGACAAGGCTCTTTGCTATCCACCGCCGAGGCAGAAACCTAATTTTTGCGTCCCACCCTGTCCTGGCCCTGGGCATCATCTGGGGCTATAAAACTTTCGATGTCTCCGCTCGTTTCACGCTGTGGGATCTCTCTGGGGTTCTAGTTCTGTTGGGTAGTTTCATGGGTTGGGCCATCCTCCGAGATATCGCGCTGCAGAAGGAAATAAGGAAGCTAGGAAAAGGTTAGGGAGAGCGGTAAAAAGGGGATAAGTCCAGTTCTTTGCCCCCCGGATAGGCGTGGGGCTCGCGTTGGGGTTGCCATATGACGCCAATGGGAATGTGACCAGTCTCACCCCGCCAGGCCGCCCCGCGCACACGTTCAGCTACACCCCGGTCGATCTGGAATCGAATTACACGCCCCCGGACGCTGGGTTCAGCCCTCGGAACACGCAGTACACCTATAACCTCGACAAACAGTTGACCTTGGTGACACGCCCAGACGTGCAGACGATGACGTTGGCCTATGACGCGGGTGGCCGCCTTAGCACGTTGACACTACCAGGCAGCCAGACGATTGCGTACGCGTATAGTGGCACGACCGGCAATCTCTCAATGATCACCGCCCCGGGGAGCACGCTGGCCTATACCTACGATGGCTCGCTCCTAACCCAGAGCACCTGGAGCGGCACCGTCGCGGGCTCGGTCTCTCGTACCTACGACAACAACTTCAGGATCACGTCGCAGAGCGTCAATGGCGCGAATACAGTCGCGTTCGGCTATGATAACGACAGTCTCCTCACCAGCGCGGGGGCCGAGACCATCACACGGCGAGCGGACAATGGACTTATTAGCGGAACAACGTTGGGCACCGTGACCGACAGCCGGACCTATAATCCCTTCGGCGAACTGAGCAGCTCTACCGCGAACGTGAGCGGCTCGCCGGTGTTCAGCGTGACGTACACCCGCGACAAACTCGGCCGAATCACGCAGAAGGTTGAAACGGTGAGCGGGACCGCGGACACCTTCGACTATACTTACGACCAGGCGGGTCGGTTGCAGCAGGTGAAGAAAAACGGGACCGTGATCGCCAGCTATCTCTACGACAGCAATGGCAATCGCTTGAGCCGAACGACGCCTGGTGGGACAACGCTCGGGTTCTATGATGCGCAGGATCGGCTCACCCAATATGCCAGCACCACCTATGGGTATACGGCGAACGGAGAATTGCAGAGCTCCACCGTCAGCGGACAGACAACCACCTATCAGTACGATGTGCTGGGGAATTTGAAATCCGTGGTGGGTCCGACCGGCTTCACGGTCGAGTACCTCGTGGATGCGCAGAATCGACGGATTGGGAAGAAGGTGAATGGGACGCTGGGGCAGGCCTTCTTGTATCAGAACCAATTGAACCCTGTCGCGGAGTTGGATGGGACCGGAGCCATCGTCTCACGGTTCGTGTACGGCACCAAGGCCAATGTGCCGGACTACGTGGTGAAGGGCGGCGTGACCTATCGGATCATCTCCGATCATCTCGGGAGTCCCCGCCTCGTGATCAACGCGGCCGATGGGACGGTCGCCCAGCGCCTGGACTACGACGAGTTCGGCAACGTCACCCTTGACACCAATCCCGGCTTCCAGCCCTTTGGGTTCGCGGGCGGCCTCGCTGACCAGCACACCGGCCTCGTACGCTTTGGTCTCCGCGATTATGATGCGGTGCCAGGCCGCTGGACCGCAAAAGATCCGATCGCGTTTGCAGGTGGAAGCGGAAACTTATTTGGGTACGTGCTCAACGACCCGATCTCACTGATTGATCCTTCCGGGCTTGATCCCTGTAATGTTTCAACAAGGTGCAAAGGACCAACAGCTTCTTCTTACTGTGACGATATTAAAGTTTCTGTTACTCCTAAGTCTCCGGATACGGTTGAGGTCGAGATCGAGCTCACAAAGGGAGTGCCTTCATTGTCTACTGGTGCAATCTACCGAAATCCTGTAGGGGGATATCTCCCAACCAGCGATAATCGTTCGGCAAGGCCGAATCAAACCGCGATTGGTATTGGCAGTTACGAAGCCAGCCCAGGGAAACCGAGTCGTCAAATCCTAGACGCTTCCGTTGGAGAGTATGTGCAGGTGTTTGTTGACAAGACATATAGTGACATACCTGCACGTGAAGGGATGAGTAGTGAAACCGGAGGCGGCGGGATGGTTGAGGTAAGAGTAGAATGCTGCCCATGACCAACCCACCTAAAGGAACACATGGCCGTTTCCCCGAGAGGGGAGTCGCGGTCTCAATTCGGACTGAGCGGCATCGGTACAGGATCGAACGCAAATTTCCCGGACCTGGCAGTTGGATCTTGGGCATCACGGGGTTGCTTTTTCTGTGTGGGATTCTTGGCACAGGAAAGATCTGGGGCGGAGAGAATCCGGAAGAAGAGCTAACCCCTCGAACAGTTTTACAGGAAGCAATTCAAGAAGCCAATTTACAAGCAGACCCCAGATTGATTTGGCTGAAAACCCAGTTTGTCATTCGGTTAAGTCTGATGGGTGATGCCGAAAGAGCCAGGCAGCTAATGAATCAAGTTTTTGACGATAGTAAGATTGAACCAGACGGTTTAATCCATGTCCCTGATTACGTGGCAGAGGCGGCGAAAACAGCCGGGATGGTTCTGGAGTTTCAAAAGTTCACAAAAGACATGGTGAGCCTGGTTCATCAACGAACCGAGGCACGAATTAACAAGCATGCAGGAGATGAGGTTGCAACGGCTAGGATTCGGTTCGAGGAGGACATTCAGCTAGGGAGGCTCTATTGGCAGGGAGGAGATTCCACCGGCCTCAAATTAACTCTTGCCCAAATTAATCATCGAATCCAAGCAGCCCGATGGGAACCTGGTGAAGAGTTCGCGTTGGCGGCTGTCCTTCTTGCTCGTACGGGGCATGACGATGAAGCCATGAGGGTCCTTCAGGCTTACGAATCGGCTTATCCTCGGAGCGCTGTCATTACGAAGAAGTCTCCCTATCTGCATTGGATGTTTCGAGCGACCTATATGGCGGAAGTAGCCCAAGCCCAAGCGGAGGCCGGCCATGTGGCCCAAGCTAGGAACACACTGCAGAGCGCGCTGGACAGGGTTCATAGCATCCCTGTCTCTCAACTTGACGAGGTATTCGGCAATGGCACCTCTCTCCAATCCAATGCATTCAAAGGGATTGCTTTGGCGGCGGCCTCCGTTGGAGAGGCCTCGATCGCTAAGAAAGCACAATGGGCCATTGCGGATGAAGCTTATCGAACTTCCGCAGTGGATTTTGTGATACGAGCGCTGGCCAAAAATGAAGATATGAAAGGCGCAGAAGAATTGGTGGGCCGAGAGAAATGTTGCTGGAGCGGAATCGCCCTTGGTTTGGCCGAGAAAGGCGACTGGGCAGGAGCGATTCAAGCAGATGAGGCTCCTCGATCATTCCCCAAAGACAGGAAGTTTGATGGAATGATGTCTAATGAACAGCATAGATCATACTATTTTCAGAAGTTGGCCGAAGCGCGAGTTCATAGTCAAGGAAGCCAGAGGGCTATGCGATGGGTTCGCGAACAAAAGGAGCGAGATAGGATTTCAGCATTATTGGGATTAGTGGATGGTCTTCTCGATAGGAAAAGAATTAGGGCCGGGGCAAGCTAGCCCTGGTTTTACAGAGGCGTCCGCTTCCCCCTCGACTGCCGTCCAGCTCGCACTCAGGTTACGATATGACGCCAACGGGAATGTGAGCAGTATTACGCCGCCCGGCCGCCCAGCGCACGCGTTCAGCTACACCCCGGTGGATCTGGAGCAAGACTATAGCCCGCCCGATCTCGGGTTCAGTCCGCGAAACACCCAATACACATACAATCTCGACAGACAATTAACCCTCGTCACGCGACCAGATGGGCAGACCCTCACGCTTGGCTACGAACCGACAGGTGGGCGACTCAGCTCGCTCACAGTGCCAGGCAGCCAAACGATTTCGTACTCCTACCATCCAACGACGGGGAACCTCTCGACGATTACGGCCCCCGGGAGCACGCTGGCCTATACCTACGATGGCTCGCTCCTAGCGGGACGACCGCCGGCACGTACGACGCGCAAGACCGGCTGACGCAGTACGGCACCACGACCTACGGGTACACCGCCAACGGCGAGCTGCTGACGCAGCGGTATCAGAGCACGCCGAATACGACCACCAGCTATCAATACGATGTGCTCGGGAATCTCAAGTCCGCCACGCTGCCGGACGGCACGCTGATCGAGTACGTCGTGGATGGGCAGAACAGAAGAATCGGAAAGAAAGTGAACGGGACGCTGGTGCAGGGGTTCTTGTACCAGAATCAACTGAACCCCATCGCCGAGCTGGATGGCTCAGGGAATATCGTGTCCCGCTTCGTCTACGGCACGAAGGCCAATGTGCCGGACTACCTGATCAAGGGCGGAATCACATACCGCATCGTCTCCGATCACCTCGGCTCCCCACGGTTAGTCATCAACACGACCGACGGGACAGTGGCCCAACGGCTGGACTACGACGAATTCGGCAGCGTCACAACCGACACCAACCCCGGCTTCCAACCCTTCGGCTTCGCCGGCGGATTATACGATCAACTCACGGGGCTCGTCCGCTTCGGCGCGCGCGACTACGATGCGACGACAGGCCGTTGGACGGCGAAAGATCCAATTAGATTCACGGGGGGAGATTCCAATTTATTTTCATACGTTGTAGGTGATCCCGTCAATTTTATTGATTCGACTGGAAATTTGGTAGATACCCTGGTCGACATCGCGCTTATAGGGTACGATCTGTACCGGATCGTAACAGACAATCTGATAAGAGGATGCGATAATTTAAGCGTGAACCTTCTTGCTCTTGGGGCGGATGTCGGTGGCCTTTTTATACCAGGGGTTGCAGGACTTGGTATTGGAGTTCGGTCAAGCCAAGGTGCTGTTAAAGCAGTAGATAAGATCACTGGATATACCAAGCATGGATTAAACCAAGCGATCGGCAGGGAGGGAGTGGGCGTTTCCCCCCGTGCTATCCTCGACGCTGTAAAAAATCCTCAGCGCGTGATAGAAAGAACAGGTGGAATTGTCGAATACGTCGGGCAGGCTGCTCGTGTTCGTCTCAACGAGGTCGGCCAGGTGGTCACAGTTATTGCTACAAGCCGATTAGGTTTTAGGGCTCCCCACTAGTAAGACGTGGAAAATCGGGCCCCAAGAGAAGCTGCTCGCCGAATCCAAGAAATCCTGGAGGAGAGAGGTTCACCTCTAGCGAGCCAGGTTTCGAAAGTGGCAGATCTCATGGACCTTCGAAGAGAAATTCGCGAAATGATCGTTGATGAATTGGGTGACGAATTTTCTTCGAGGGGGTTGGGTTCAGATGGGGAACCAAATGGGTATGGACACGAGTTGGAAAACCTAACGGATGCGTGCGGTTTGGCCTGGGATGTTTAGTGCTGAGCGAGAGAAGGGGGTGAGAAAAGCAACTGTATTGATTGTCACGCCTGCACGGCAACTACCACACACCGCACCGTCCCGTCCGCGATGTCCGCCGAGCTTGTTCTGACTCAGCCTAGTTTTCCTCGACCGTCGTAAGTTCCCCCCGCTCCTTCCCACGCTGATCATTACACAGCTTAGTCCCCTGGCCAGCCCACCGGCTCTCCCTGGCGACCCAGACCGACACGCTGGTCATCAACGGCCGGACCTACACGAGCACCTACGATCAGGCCACGCGGCTGCTGTCCACCACGACGCCGGCGGGGCGAACGAGCACGGTGACGCTGGATCAGAAATGGCGGGTGAGTCAGGAGCAGGTTGCAGGATTCGAGGCGGTCAGCTATACCTATGACGCCGTGGGACGGTTGAGCACGATCACGCAGGGGAGTGGAGCAGACGCCCGGACCTCCACCTTGAGCTACAACGCCAAGAATGAGCTCACGAGCATCCTGGATCCCTTGGGCCGCACCTCCGAAATGGGGTCAGGCATGAGTATTGACTTATGGGCCCGCGGGGCCTATCCTCGGGCGCGATGGCCCGCAAGCCCCGTGTGGAATTTCCGGGCGCCTTCTACCACGTCATCGCCCGGGGCAATCGCCGCGCGGCGATCTTTCATGATGCCGCCGATTACACCGCCTACCTGGAGCGGCTGGAGCGCTACCGGGCCCGCGATGGCTGCCGTCTCTACGCCTACGTCCTCATGGCCAACCATGTGCATCTGCTCGTGGAGACCACCACGCCCCCGCTCTCACGCACGATGCAGACGCTGCAATTCACGTACAGCCAATACTACAACCGCTGCTACGGGATCACGGGGCATGTGTTCCAAGGCCGCTACACGGCGATCCTGTGCGATCGGACGGCCTATCTGTTAGAGCTGGTGCGCTATGTCCATTTGAACCCCGCTCGCCTGCGCACGCCGCGGAATCCCTGGTCCTACCCGTGGAGCAGTCACCGCGCGTATCTGGGCGAGCCCGGGGTGGTCCAGGTCACGACGGCGGGGGTGCTGGAGCAGTTCCACCGCCACCGGGGGCCCGCCCGTCACGCGTATCGCCGGTTTCTCCGGGAGGGGCTGCCCCAGGGCCATGAGGAGAAATTCTACGAGACGGTGGATCAACGGTTCTTGGGGGATGAACGGTTCATTCACGAGATCGCTCACCGGACGTCCGCGCAGCGGGACCTCGCCGTGCGTCCGGCCAGGCTGGCGTTTGGGACGTTGCTCACGGCTGTCGCGCAGCTCCATGCGGTGTCAGCGCAGGGCTTGGTGGCCCCGACCCGGCAGCGGGGGCTGGGGCCGGCGCGGGCGATGCTGGTCTACGTGGCCCGCGAATGGGGCGGCCTCAGCACGCGCGACCTGGCGGCGCGGCTCCATCGGGATCCGTCGATGGTGAGCCGACTCTATACGGCCTATGCCACGGAGCGCGATCCCCGCGGGGAAGCGCGGCTGAAGGCGGCGCTCACGCAAGAACTCAATACTCATGCCTGACCCCATCGTTGCATGACCCCGTCGTTGACCCCGTGAAACTGCGCGCGTCATCACCCGTTGCATTGAAGGAGAGCAACGGGTACCCGGCACACATCCACCACTGTCCGAAACGATAGATCTTGTGTGCGCGATGCGCGAGCACGCTGCTTCCTCACTCTCGGGTGGCGGCCAGGCTGCCTCCAACTGCGCGCGTCCGACGATCACTCCATCCACCTTGGCCCGGACCAATAAATCTTGAGTGAGCGGAGCGCGAGCACGGGAGGGAGCCTGGCCGCTGCACCCCCCTCCCACTTCTTGCAATCACTATATCCAGGCGCTACCATGCGCGCAGTGCGTGGGATCCGCGTGCCACGGGAGCTCCAGGTGTCCGTTCAGCCAGTCCCAGAGAAGCCCGACTGGGAGGCGCTCGAACAGTGGTGGGTCGGGATGGCCCGCCGCCTCGAGGTCTCTGAGCGGGGGCAGCAGTTCTTCAAGAACGCGCTGGGCCGGGAGGGCGCCCTGGAACGCGCGTGCCGGGCGGGCGGCGAGGCCAACTATATTCTGTTCGTGCTGCTGCGGTATTGGATCCCGGCGGTCCTGCCTCCACCAGGGCGAGAGCGGATGTCCAAGAACGATCAGGACTACTGGCTGGAGTCGGAGCAGATCCTGAAAAACGCGGTGGTGCGGTTGCGCGAGCTCAAGCCGCTGATTGACCTGCTGACCGCCTCGAACCCCATGGCCCCCGAAGCGCCGCCTGACCCCGCCCCGAGCCGGCCGGTCGTGGAAGTCGAGCTGGCCCGGATGCTGGAGGGCATTGCCGAGGTCGCCGGCAGCTACGGCGGGCCCGACTATACCTCCGTGGTCAAGAACTTTGATCCGATCCCGCTCCGCCAGACGCAACCGTTCAAACACAACAAGAAGAACAGCGCCGAGCTCTGGGTAGTGTTCCTGCTCCGTGAGCACTTCAAGGCGCTGGGACTGGGCAAAGACCGGTACTGGCGGCTCATCGCCGACGTGATTGCGGCGGCCGGGATTCACCAGGCGACCGGCGTGCCCTACTCGGCGGATGAACTCAAATCCTGGTGGCAGAAGAACTGGCCGCGCACCTACACCCGGTTCGAGCAACAGGCGGCGAGCGCAGAGCCTACCAGCGCGGCCTACCAGCAGGACTTCGAGTGGTTTCAGACCTGGTTCAAATGGCAGATGGCCAGACCCGCATCGAAACGCTGAGTGCTGAGCCGCCTCCGCCCGGCTCCGGCGGCCCGCCGAAGCGAGGCGAAGGTGGGAACCGAGAGCTACGTTACGGCCGGGTTTCCTTGTCCAGCAGACCCTCCTGGCTCGTGGCGATCAATGCCGCCAGGAGGATAAGGTGGAGGGCTACGCCCAGCCAGATCACGTAGGGCTGGACCCCTCCGGCATCCTGTAGTAGCCGCGCCTGGCCGGCGGCATCCAACCCTCTTGCCGCGCGAATCCGCCCCACGTGTTCCTTGATGTGCCAGTAGTAGATGTAGTTGGCGCTCACCCCCGCCATGATCCTCCAGACGAGGCCGACGGAAAGATCACCGGTCAGATAGGCCGAGAGGACGGGACCGACTGCGTACACCAGGGCATAGAGATACATTTTTCGGTAGAGGAACCAGAGGAAGGGATCGAACAGAAACGCCGGCCAGTGCCAGGTCAGGGCGAATCGGGGTGTCGCGTCGGTCGTGAATTTTTTGAACTGATCAAGATACCGGTCGGCGTTCGGGCCGATGAAGGCGCGCCAGAGCTGCGGCTCCGTGAAAGGAAGCCCGGCCGGCTCGTCTGAAGAGGACGCCTGATCTTCTGTAGGGCGTGACGTTCCCGAAAACGCCGAGCCACACTGGTGACAGAAATGGGCTTCATCCGGATTGGCTTGGCCGCATGTTTCACACGGCTTCATGGCGGCAGGTTATAGCACTCCTGGGAGGGGGGGCACAAGCACCCGACTGACGGAATTTCTCAATGGACAGAATAAGATAGAGCGCTCGCCCGAGGACTTTGATGTTGCGTTGCTGACCGGCGATGTGTTACGGTTTGCGGATCATTGCGAGGGTTCTTCGACATGCTGACGGAAGAGTTGCGCCTGGAAGCCGAACGGTATTTGATGCACACCTATGCCCGCCTGCCGATTTCGATCGCGCGCGGGCGCGGTAGCCGCGTCTACGACCTGGAGGGCCGGGAGTACCTGGATTTCGTAGCCGGCATCGCCGTCAATGTGCTCGGGCACTCGCATCCGGATCTGATCGCGGCGGTCCAGAAGCAGGCGCAGCAACTGCTCCATGCTTCCAACCTGTACTACACCGAGCCGCAGGTCAAGCTGGCGCGGGCCCTGGTGGACCACTCGTTTGCCAAGAAGGTGTTTTTCTGCAATAGCGGGGCGGAGGCCAACGAGGCAGCGATCAAGCTGGCCCGGCGCTATGCCCATGAGAAGTACGGGCCAGACCGTTTTGAAATCATTACGATGCTGCAATCCTTCCACGGCCGGACCATGGCGACCCTCACCGCCACGGGACAGGAGAAGGTGCAGAAGGGGTTTGCCCCGCTCCTGCCGGGGTTCACGTACGTCCCCTTCAATGACCTTCCGGCGGTTGAGAAGGCCCTGACCAACAGGACGGCTGCCGTGATGCTGGAGCCGATCCAGGCCGAAGGCGGTGTCCATGTCGCCGATCGGACGTATCTCAGGGGCCTCCGCGACCTCTGCCGCCAGCGCGATGTGCTCCTAATCTTCGACGAAGTCCAGACCGGCATGGGTCGGACCGGGACGCTGTTCGCGTATGAGCAACTGGGGATCCAGCCGGACGTGATGACACTGGCAAAAGGGCTCGGCGGAGGAGTCCCGATCGGTGCCTGCCTCGCGACCGATGAGGCCGCCACCGCCTTCTCGGCCGGTACGCATGCCTCCACCTTCGGAGGAAATCCGCTGGCCTGCAGCGCGGCGCTGGCTGTCTTGCGCATCCTGCTCGAAGGTCGAGTGCTGGAGCACTGCCGCCGCATGGGGGATTACCTGGCCAAGGGCCTCCACGATTACATGGACCGTCTAACCGTGGTGAAGGACGTGCGCGGAATGGGGTTGCTCCAGGGTATGGAGCTCACTATTGATGGCCAGCCGGTCGTGATGGACTTGCTGGCCCGCGGGATCCTCATCAACTGCACGGTGGAGCGGGTTCTGCGCTTCATTCCGCCCCTGATTGTCACCCAGCGCGAGATCGACCGGCTGCTGGACGTCCTCTCGCAGGTGCTGAACAAGCGGGCCTAGCGAGCCGGGACAAGCAACCGCACAGGGAGCGCCGATGAAGACACGGCCTGGCCGTCCGATCAGACATTCCTCCGGCGTCGCGTTCGGTAAGGACCTCCTGACCGTCGGCGCGATTCCCAGAGACCACATCGGGCACCTGCTGCGAGTCGCGCAGGACCTGAAAGCCAAGCGGCAACGCGGCGTCCCGCATGACTACCTGGCAGGGGCCACGCTCGGGCTGCTGTTCGAGAAGCCTTCTACCCGGACCCGGGTGTCGTTCGAGGCCGGGATGAATCAGCTCGGAGGGCAGTCCCTCTTCCTCTCGGCCAGCGACATCCAACTTTGCCGCGGGGAGAGTATCGCCGACACCGCCCGCGTGCTCTCGCGCTATCTTGATGGACTGGTGGTGCGATCCTACGACCACGCGACCGTCGAGGAATGGGCGCGCCAGGCCAGCATTCCGGTCATTAACGGGCTCACGGACCTGTGCCATCCCTGCCAGGCTCTGTCGGACCTGCTGACGATCCGGGAAAAGAAAGGGCCCCTCAAGGGATTGAAGATTGCCTACGTGGGCGACGGCAACAATGTGGCCAACTCGCTGATCGAGGGCGCCGCCAAGATGGGGATGGTGATTGCCCTCGCCTGCCCGAGCGGGTATGAACCGGACCAGCGCCTCGTGGACCTTGCGCGGGTGGAAGCCGAAGAGACGGGCGCATCCATCACGATCAGCGAGGATCCCCATCTCGTGGTCAAAGAGGCCCATGTGGTGTACACCGATGTCTGGGTCAGCATGGGACGAGAACGAGAACAGTCGCGCCGCCTCAAGGCCCTGGCGCCGTACCAACTGAATGAGCGGCTCCTCAAGAATGCTCGCCCGGACGCGATCGTCATGCATTGCCTCCCGGCTCATCGGGGCCAGGAGATCAGCGCCGGGGTGCTGGATGGCCCGCAGAGCGTCGTGCTCGACCAGGCTGAGAACCGGCTGCATATGCAGAAAGCCATTCTGGTGGAATGGCTTTCAGGCCCGAGGCGAGGGGCAAGAGGCGCCGGGTGAACAGACTATGAAACGAGAGTCGATCAAGAAGGTGGTACTGGCCTACTCGGGCGGCCTGGACACGTCCGTGATTCTCAAGTGGCTGCAGGAGACCTATGGCTGCAAGGTGGTGGCCTTCTGTGCCGACCTGGGGCAGGGGGAGGACTTGAAGGCGGTCAAAGCCAAGGCCCTCGCAGTCGGCGCGGCCAAAGTGTACATCGAGGACCTTCGGGAGGTCTTCGTCCGGGATCACATCTTCCCGATGCTGCGGGGGAATGCGGTGTACGAAGGGAGCTATCTCCTCGGGACCTCCATCGCCCGACCGCTCATCGCCCGCCGGCAAATCGAGATCGCCCGCAAGGAGGGCGCGGACGCCGTGTCACACGGCGCGACGGGGAAGGGCAACGACCAGGTCCGCTTCGAGGTGACGTACCTGGCGCTCGATCCGAAGGTCAAAATCATCGCTCCCTGGCGCGAATGGACCTTCCGGTCTCGGCGGGAGCTCATGGAGTATGCATCCACGCACGGCATCCCGGTGACCGCCACCAAGGCCAAACCTTACAGCATGGACCTGAACCTGTTTCATGTGAGCTATGAGGGCGGGATCCTGGAGGATCCATGGGAAGCCCCTCCCGAGGAAATCTTCCAGATGACGGTGTCACCGGAGCGCGCGCCGAACAAGCCGCAGGTGGTCGAGCTTGACTATGAGCTGGGCGATCCGGTCGCGGTGGACGGCAAGCGAATGAGCCCGGCGACCCTGTTGGCCCATCTGAATCGTCTGGGGGGAGAACATGGGATCGGCCGCGTTGACTTGGTCGAGAACAGGTACGTCGGCATGAAGTCGCGCGGCGTGTACGAGACGCCCGGTGGCACCATTCTGCACGTCGCGCACCGTGGACTGGAGTCCATCACCCTGGATCGGGAGGTCCTGCACCTGCGCGACAGTCTGATCCCGCGTTACGCCGAGCTCATCTATAACGGGTACTGGTATGCGCCGGAGCGCGAAATGCTACAGAAGGCCTTCGACGAGGCCCAGCGAGATGTGACCGGCACGGTCCGCGTCAAACTTTACAAAGGCAGCGCCACGGTCGTGGGACGCCGTTCCGCGCGCTCTCTCTACCGGCTGGACCTAGCCACCTTTGAGGAGGACGAAGCCTATCGCCAGAAGGACGCAGAGGGGTTCATTCGATTGAGCGCGCTGCGGCTGGCGATTCGCGCGCAGCGGCGAAAGGAACGGACCTCGTGATCGCGGGCAGCTTGGGCTGCAAGGCAGCTGTGCCATGACTCGACGCAAGAAGCCGCGCGCCGGCGGTTCCGGCCGTGCCGGTGACCGAACCGACACGAGGCGACAACCGGAGAAGCTCTGGTCCGGGAGATTCCGTGAGCGCACTGACTCACTGGCGGAGACCTTCACGGCCTCGCTGGGTTTCGATCGGCGCCTGTACCCCTATGATATTCAGGGCAGCATCGCCCACTGTAAGGCGCTTGAGCGGGCCGGAGTGCTCTCTCATCGGGAGGTCGGCTCGATGATTCGCGGGCTCGAGGAAGTGAAGCGGGAACTCGAGACAGGCCATTTCCCGTTCGACCCGGGCGATGAAGATATCCATCTGGCGATCGAGCGGCGCCTCACGGAATTGATCGGGCCGGTGGGTGGCAAGCTCCATACCGGACGCAGTCGCAACGACCAGGTCTCGCTGGATCTGCGCCTCTTCCTCAAGGAGGCGCTTGGCTCTCTGCTGGAGGGCCTGCGGCGCCTCCAGCAGGCGTTCGTGAAACAGGCGCGGGCGCACCTGGACGTCGTGATGCCCGGGTACACGCACCTCCAGCGTGCCCAACCGGTGCTCTTTGCGCATCATCTGCTGGCTTACGTCGAGATGCTGGAGCGGGACCGGGGACGGATGCAGGATGCCCGTGAGCGCCTCGATGTCCTGCCGCTCGGGGCCGGCGCCCTGGCCGGCACCAACTACCCCGTGGATCGGGCGTATACGGCCAGGCTGCTGGGCTTTTCCGGCGTGTCCGAGAACAGTCTGGATGCGGTCTCCGACCGGGACTTTGTTATTGAGGTACTCTCCGCGCTCTCGATCCTGATGATGCACCTGTCGCGCCTGAGCGAGGAGTTGGTCCTGTGGTCATCCCAGGAATTTCAGTTTATCGAGTTGCCGGACTCGTTCTGCACCGGAAGCAGCATGATGCCGCAGAAGAAAAATCCGGACGTGCCGGAGCTGGTCCGCGGCAAAACCGGACGCGTGTACGGCCATCTGCTGGCCCTGTTGACGACGCTGAAGGGATTGCCGCTCAGTTACAACCGAGATCTCCAGGAGGACAAGGAGGCCCTGTTCGACGCGCTGGATACGGCCTCGGCCTGTGTCGAGATCTCCGCGGAACTGATCAAGGGTCTCACGGTACATCGCGCGGCGATGGCCAGGGCCGCGAATTCCGGCTATCTGCTGGCTACCGAGCTGGCAGATTATCTGGTGACCAAGGGTATGCCGTTCCGGAAAGCCCATGAGACGGCCGGGCGGGTCGTCCGGGCCTGCCTGGACGAGGGGCGGGAGCTGCGCGATCTGACCCTGACCGACCTGCGGGCCTTTTCGGACCGCTTCGAGAAGGACGCTTTGGATGCCGTGACCGTGGAGGGAGCACTCGAGCGAAAGGCGCAGATCGGGGGCACGGCCAGAAAGAGGGTGGAGGCGCGCCTGAGGACTCTGGAGCGAGCGTTGGGGTAAGGGGCAGTGCGCCCCACACCAAAAGGTGGGAAGGCGGGCGAGGTGGCAGGGGGCCTCGCGTGCTCGCGCTCCGCTCACTCAAGATTTATTGGTTCCGGGCCAAGGTGGATAGAGTGATCGTCGGACGCGCGCAATCCGAGCCCACCCTGCCACCTGCCCACTTGGGAATCGAGAAGGAAGTGAATTGGTGCTCGCTCGGGTGAGGGCGGGCACCCATTGCTCCGGGAATGCAATGGGTCCCGGGCGCGCCCGGAGTGGGTGGGTGAGAATGATGCGCGCGGCAGGAGAGTCGGCAAACGCGCCTGGGATGGTAGGGGGAAGAAGTGAGGGATTCTCTCGCGGCTGCGGGCCGGCGCTCCCGGGCGGTGTTGGCTCTGTGGCTGTTCGTGTCCTTCGCGGCCTGCGGGGTGGTGAGCGCACCCATCCCGCCAGAAGATGTGGGGCTCGCAGCAGCGCTGGAGAAAGGAAAACAGAAAGAACGTGCCAAGGCGGCTGCGGCTGAAGCCAAGGCCAAGGAGGAGGCTCCGCCCGAGGAGGAGGGTGCGGACCTGCTACCACTGCGTCCCGTCGGGACCCCGCCGTAATCGTAAGAGCCACGGCTCGGCTCGAGGAGCGCATCGCAGCGCGAACCATCAGGATGAAACGAGAATCTAACCGCATCTATGTGCAGTGCATCCGGTACAGGAGGACAGGCTGATGGAGTCCATTCATCCGCAACCCCCGAAGCGTCGGCTGTTGCTGGTTGACCCCTATCCACGGAACAATCCCTATCACCTGACTGCGAGCGAGCGCCGCGCGGTCTGGTTTCCAAAGTTGAGCCTGCCGGTGATCGCGGCCTACACGCCCCCCGGGTGGGACGTGGATCTCGTCGATGAAGCGGTCGAGGACATCGATTTCGATCGACCCTGTGATCTGGTCGGGCTGTCCGTGATGACCTGCTATGCGCCGCGCGCCTACGAAATCGCTACCGAATTTCGCAAGCGCGGCAAGACGGTGGTGATCGGCGGGGTGCATCCGACTTACTGCCCGGATGAGGCACTCCGGTACTGTGACGCGATCGTCTGCGGAGAGGCGGAGGACCTCTGGCCCCAGGTCGTCGCTGACGTCGAAGCCGGGGCGGTGAAGCGGATCTATAAGATGGAGTCCTTCCCGTCGATCGAAAACTACATCAGCCCGCGGGTCGAGCTCCTCAGCCCGGACGCCTACATGACCCGGCAGTGCAGCTTCACGACGCGGGGCTGCCACTTCGACTGCGAGTTCTGCAGCGTCTCGCCGTTCAACGGCAAGACCACCCGTCGGCGGCCGGTGCCGGAGGTGGTGAAGGAACTGACGCAGATCAAGCGGTGGATCCGGAGCGAGCTGGTCGAGCGCATGCGGCGCGGGTCGCTGAAGCAGGCGCTGGTGACGGGCCTTCGCATCAGGCTCGGGATCGAGGACGGCACGATCTTCGCCTTCGTGGACGATCTGCACAACAGCCACCGTGCCTACTGTCGTGAGCTCTGGGAAGCCCTCAAGCCACTCAAGATCAAGTGGGGTTGCCAGTCGACCCTGTTCCTCGGCGATGATCAGGAAATGGTCAAGCTGGCCGCCGAGAGCGGGTGCGTGTCGGTGTTCGTCGGCATGGAGTCGCTCGATGAAGAGTGTCTGGAGGAGACAAACAAATCTTTCAATCGCGTACAGAAGTTCGAGGACGAGATCAAGATGTTTCACGACCACGGGATTATGGTGAATCCCGGCATCGTGTTCGGGTTCGATCATGACGACGAGGCGGTGTTTGAGCGGGCGGTCGAATTTCTGGTGAGGAACCGTGTGGAGCTGGCTTACTTCAACATCCTGACGCCGCTCCCCGGCACCGCGCTGTACGAGCGGTACCATCGAACCGGACGCATCTTCGACCGGGACTGGGCGAAATACGACGGCAAGCACGTGGTCTTCTATCCGAGCCGGATGACGCCGGAGCAGCTCCAGGAGGGCTTTTTCTGGGCGAACCATCAGTTCTATTCGATCCCCTCCATCTGGCACCGCTTGTCGGGCACGAAGCAGCGATTCACTGCCCGCCTGATCCTGAACCGCGAATTTCGGAAATGCATCAAGCGGTCCTGCCCGCAAGGTCGGCTCTCGCCGGTGGCAGCGGTGCTCAAAACCCTCCAGGCCAAGCTGCCTTCGTTTGGGCTTGAGACCGAACAGTTGATTCCTAATGCGTTGCATGCGCTCAAAAAGGCCGGGGAGACCTCCCAGGAGCTGTGGCTCAAGATCAAAGCCAAACGCCATGACCAGTTTGCCGCGCTGATCGTGGACCTGGAGGGTAGCCTGGACCACCTGAGCGCCCGGGAACTTCTGCGGCGAATCACGCAGGCGGCTGAGCGAGCACGGATGGATATCATCGTGAACTTCGAACATCTTCGGGATGCGACGCCGAGAGCCCTGCAGACCTTGCTGGACAGCGAGGCGCTCAATGCCGTTACCCCGTACGTGAAGATCCGCTATCGGAAACTCACCACGGCCTTTGAGGCCGCGCTCGACGGTCTCTCGCTCAACGGTCTGGAGATGCTGAAAGAGGATTAGGACGATGCATGACTTTCAGTATCGTCAGGGCGAGCTGTTCTGCGAAGAGGTGCCGGTCGCCCGCATCGCCAAGGAGATCGGGACCCCGTGCTATGTCTATAGCCACGCCACCCTCGTGCGGCACTTCCGGGCCTTTGACGGAGCCTTCAACACCGTCCCCCACATCGTCGCCTTCGCCATGAAAGCCAATTCCAACCTCGCCGTCGTGCGCCTGATGGCGAGTGAAGGAAGCGGAGCGGACATCGTGTCTGCCGGGGAGCTGTACCGGGCCCTGCAGGCGGGCATCCCGCCGGCGAAGATCGTGTTCGCGGGCGTGGGCAAGAGTCGTGAAGAAATCCGGTACGCCCTCGCAACAGACATCTTGATGTTCAACGTCGAATCCTCCGACGAGCTGCGAACCCTGGACGAAGTCGCGGCAGAGACGGGACGGCGGGCTCGGGTGGCCCTGCGCATCAACCCGGATATCGATCCCAAGACACACCCGTACATTTCAACCGGCCTCAAGAAGAGCAAGTTCGGGATCAGCGCCGACCGAGCCCTGGATGAGTTCAAGCTCGCGTCGTCCCTGCCACATATCGAAGTGGTTGGGGTGCACAAGCACATCGGGTCACAACTCACCGACATCAGTCCATTCGTGGACTCGCTCAAGAAAGTGCTCGCACTGGTTGAGGCCCTCAGAGTACAGGGGACCGACATCCGCTACATCAACATCGGCGGAGGGCTCGGCATCACGTATGAGGACGAGACGCCCCCACACCCCCATGACCTGGCTGCGGCCATCTCTCCCCTAGTGAAAGATTTAAAGTGCGTGCTGATCATGGAGCCCGGGCGCGTGATCGTGGGCAACGCGGGCATCTTGCTCACCCGTGTGCTCTACACGAAGGAAGGCGACGCCAAACGCTTCCTGATCGTGGACGCCGCGATGAACGATCTCATCAGACCCAGCCTGTACGGTGCGTACCACGAGATCCGCCCGGTACACGAAACCTCCCGCGCGAAGACCGTGACCGTGGATGTGGTGGGCCCGGTCTGCGAGTCCGGGGACTTTTTGGCCAAGGATCGCGCCATGCCGGATTCCAAGCCGGGCGACCTGCTGGCCGTGATGAGCGCCGGCGCGTACGGGTTTACGATGGCGTCCAACTACAACTCTAGGCCGCGGGTACCTGAGGTGATGGTCAGGGGCGGTGAGATCCATGTGGTCCGAGCGCGTGAAGAGTTCGCCGATCTGATCCGGGGTGAGGTGATCCCGGACTTTCTCAAGTAAAAAGGGAAAATCAAAAAGGCAGCTTCCTCGGTATGAGCGCGTGAGCAATCATTTTGCATGGTTAATTTTTCATTCGGAGGTGGGGGTTGGGACGGAAACGGTCCAAAGAGAAGGCCATCCCGTTCATGAAGCTGTCCGGCAGCGGGAACGACTTCATTCTCATCGACAACCGTCACCGGATCGTGGATCCCAGGCAGGCCGGGCAGCTCGCCAAGAAAGTTTGCACGCATCGGATGTCGGTGGGAGGGGACGGGCTCATCCTGATCGAGCGATCGCGTCGGGCGGATTTTCGCTGGCGGCTGTTTAACGCGGATGGGAGCGAGGCGGAATTCAGCGGGAACGGTGCGCGCTGCGCGGCCCGGTTTGCCTATTTACAGAAAATCGCCCCTCAGCGGATGCGGTTTGAGACGCTGGCCGGCCTGATTGAAGCCGAGATGGTGCCCGCTGGTCGCGGCCGATCGGCCAAGGCGGGAGGCAAGGGGACCGGCGTGAAAGTCCGATTCCCGGACCCTTCCGGCCTTCGGCTGCACATGCGGGTCTCAGTCAACGGGGTGGAACGGGAAGCGCATTTCCTCGATACAGGGGTCCCGCACTGCGTGTACCTGGTCGACGATCCCGACCGAGTCGATGTCGAGGGGATTGGGCGTTCCACCAGGCACCACGAGCTGTTCCGGCCGGCTGGCACCAACGTCAATTTCATCCAGGTGCTGGATCCACACCGAATCCGGATTCGGACCTACGAGCGGGGTGTGGAAGATGAGACGCTCGCCTGCGGCACCGGAGCCATCGCTTCCGCACTGATCGCCAGCCGGGTGGCCAAGGTGGAATCCCCGGTGACGCTCATCCCGCAGAGCGGACTAGAGTTAACAGTGTATTTCGCCGCGCGCGGGGATCGCTTTACCGACGTCTACCTGCAGGGTGACGCGCGAGCTGTCTATAAAGGAACGATGCTACCCGATGCCTGGCAGTAGTTCGGCTAGGGGCAAGTGGCTAGAGGCGAGCGGTCGAGGCCTCCAACCCCTAGCCCCGCGCCTCGTGCCTCTGGCCTAAGGAGTCTTCTCGTGTTTAAAGGGTCAATCGTCGCGATCGTCACTCCGTTCCGGAACGGACGGGTAGATGAGCGCGCGCTGGGCGATCTGATCGAATTCCAGATCGCCAACGGGACCGACGGCATCGTACCCTGCGGGACCACCGGAGAATCGGCAACGCTCTCGCATGAGGAGCACGGTCGCGTGATCGAGTGTACCGTTGAGGCCGTCCGCCGGCGGGTCCCCGTCATAGCCGGAACCGGGTCCAACAGCACGGATGAGGCCATCGCCCTCGCGCGGCACGCAAAATCGGCCGGTGCGGACGCGATCCTGCAGATCACCCCCTATTACAATAAGCCGACACAGGAAGGGCTGTTTCGACATTTCAAGGCTGTGGCTGAGGCGGTAGACCTCCCGGTGGTGCTCTACAACATCCCGGGGCGGACCAGCGTGAACATGCTCCCGGCAACCGTCGCCAGGCTGGCGGGAATCCGGAACATCGTGGCGATCAAGGAAGGGAGCGGCTCCGTGCAGCAGGCGTCGGAGGTCATTCAAGCCTGCGGCGACCGCATCACGGTGCTCTCGGGCGATGACCCGCTCACGCTTCCGATGATGGCGGTGGGAGCCAAAGGCGTCATCACCGTGACGGCCAACCTCGTGCCCGCCGACATGGCCGCCCTGGTGGACTCCTTCGCAGCGGGGCGGCTGGAGGAGGCGAGGCGTCTCCATTACAAGTTGTACCCCCTGTTCACCGCGCTCTTTTACGAGACGAATCCGATCCCGGTGAAGGAAGGCCTGGCCATGATGGGAAAAATCGCCGGCGAGTTGCGACTCCCCCTCTGTCCTCTAGCCAAGGAGAACCGGGAGAAGCTCGCGCGCGTGATGAAGGAGTACGGCCTCATCTGAGGTGACGCGTGATGAGTGATGGGTGATGAGGCTTGAACAAAGGCCTTCCGGTCCCAGCTTTTGCCCATCACGCATCACCGATCACGCATAACGGGGCTTGAACATGATTAAAGTCATCGTCGCAGGGGCAGCAGGCCGCATGGGCGGCAGGCTCGTCTGCCTGCTGAAGGAATCTGCAGCCCTCACGCTGTTCGGCGCGGTGGAGAGCAAGGGCCACGCGTCCGTGGGAGAGGACGCTGGAGAGACGGCCGGATGCGGTCAAACCGGTGTGATCATCCGGGATGATCTGTCCGCCATGATTGACCGGGCCGAGGTGGTCATCGACTTTTCGACGCCGGCCGGTGCGCTCGAACATCTCCGAATTGCCGCGCAGCATCGGCGCGCCATGGTGATCGGGACCACCGGTCTGTCTCCCGCCGAGCTTGCGGAGCTCCGCGCCGTCGCGAAGAGTATTCCCTGTGTCTTCTCGCCGAACATGAGCGTCGGCGTGAACCTGATCTTCAAAGTCATCGCGGAGATGGCGAAGACGCTCGGCGAGGATTATGACATCGAGGTGATCGAGGCGCATCACCGCATGAAGAAGGATGCACCCAGTGGCACGGCCTTGAAGATGGGCGAAATCCTGGCCCGCGCCGTCAGCCGGGACCTGGAGCAGGTTGGTGTCTACGCCCGTAAGGGTCTGATTGGAGAACGGAAACGCGGCGAGATCGGGATCCAGGCGATCCGGGCAGGTGACATCGTGGGAGACCACACGGTGCTGTTCGGCGGGATGGGCGAACGGATCGAGGTCACCCACCGGGTTCAGAACCGTGATACGTTCGCGCGCGGGGCGCTCCGGGCGGCCAGGTGGGTGGTCAAGCAACCCCCCGGACTCTACGACATGATTGATGTGCTGGGGTTACGGTAGGGAGGACTCAGGGGCCTCTTCGGCTGACCGCCACTCCGGAATCCTCCCTCACCGCATTGCCCCATTCCTCACTGCTTCGGCAACATCAAATACAGCGAGACACTGATCACGACGGCACTGCCCCACGTAAGCCACTTTTTGTGAAAGATGTCATGAATGCCGAAGATCAGTATTGCGGCGATCGCGGCAAAATACCCAACCGCGTTCCCTCGGGAGTACGCCGTCGCGCCTTCCGCCAGTGCCAACGATGGCGTCATCGCGAGGGCCAGCCCTGAGAACGTACCAAAGATCCGCTTCATCATCTTTCCCTCCCTCTGAATGAAAACCTCGCGCCGTCTGGCTCCCACTCGCAGGCGGCGTCATGCTGAACGAGCAACGCCTTCGCGGGCATCGAGACTCCCACAAAGGCGCGCACCCTCTCTCTGAACTCTGGCCAGTCGTCAGACCGCGGGTAAGACCACTAGCATGCTCCTCTTCCTCCTGGAAAGTCAACGGGCTCTGACAGCCTGGTGTTGAGCCCAATGAGAAATTTCCTCTTTCGCCGAAAGCAGAAATCTCCGGTTTAGGGTGGCGCCACGCCCGTGTGCCCTCCTTGCTGGCGATTGCGCGCCGGATGGGGCTGACGTATAGTGCGCTCAGTCGGCGCGTAAGCGCGGTGGCGGGTGGCGGACCGGCGGCGGATGCATCTCGCGGCCCTGGCACATGTCAAAGTCACGACCTGACCCCGTCTACCCGCTATGATGGTGGAATCAACTTCTATTCGTACGTGCTGAACAATCCGGTTAATCGCGTTGATCCGTGGGGGTTGGACCCAGGGCAGACATTCATAACCCAACACGCGGCAGCCATTGATGCTCTAGATTTCGTTTGCAAGGACCCTGACCAATTCTTCCCATTCTGGGAATGGGGCGCCTACATCTACCAGATCCCCGGCGGATACACGTATGAATATCCGAGGACCTCGCGTGACCACGAGTATGTGAACCTCGGAGACCCGTCTCCCAACAGACTCAACAGGTCGTACTACCATACGCATACTGAGACAAATGATTTCTCTCCCGACGACAGACGGATTGGCTTCGCACAGGCTAGAGCTGCTGGTCTGACTGGTGCCTATATGGCGGGCCCAGGCTGTGGTGTGATTCGATTCGCTGATCTGGACAAGAACACGGAAGTGCAGCTGCGGTGAGCTGATGTCAAAAGCTGAGCATTTTGTGAAGAGGGGTCGAGCAATGATTGTTTCAACGGTCTTAGTGTTGTGCGCTGCCTTGGTATCCGCAGGAAGTGGAGCAATTTCAGAACAAAAGGCGATCGATATCGCTGATCAGGCTATTGCAGATTGGAAAAGCAAGCGACCCTATGATTTTGATGTCCTCGTTGACAAGGGCGCGAGCTGGCACGCGTATAGGGAGTCGCGGAAAGGCAAAGAGAGCGAGGAGGAACGTAAGCGATTTGAAGATACTGAAAAAAGATTAAGCCTGAGGAGTTATTGGACGATTTACTACGATCCAAGAAGCCAGCCAGGCCAATTCATTGTAGATGGCGGGTTTATCGTGTTTGTAGACGCAAATACCGGAGAGGTGCTGGAGATACTGGTTTCTGGTGTTTCGAGGATGAAATGAGAGCACAATATAAGGATGAGTAAAATAGAGCAGACAGGTTGGTTTTTGAGCAGAGCTGAGAATCGATGAGACGAAGTTCATTCATGCTGTTCGTTTCTTTGCTATTGTGCTTGTTGGTGGCAACGGAGTTAGTGCTGCCTACCGCGGTGCACGGCGACCAAGCCCAGTACTTCTACGACGAGCTGGGGCGGCTGGTGGGCGTGGTTGATGGGCAGGGCAATACGGCGGTCTATGTCTACGACGAAGTGGGAAACCTGCTCCGGATTGATCGCATTGCCGGGAACACCGCCGGGGTTGCCAGTTTTCTGGGACATTCGACCTAATTGCGTATAACTCGCAGGCCATTACCAAGCTCGATGAATGCACATCAGGCAAACAAAGTAGAATGTCCCCTTATTTTCCCCGCCGACAGGATGTCCTCGCCCTCTTGACAGACTTTTTCATAGGTGACCCCATCTATGACCCCGTGCATCTATGACCCCGTCTGACCCTATCTATGACCCCGTCTACCCCCTTGGACAACCCATCCGGTATGGCTTTAATAGGGTCCCGACGCCGTTGGGGCCTGAACCGTACAACGGTAGTACAAGACAAGCGACATTCGGCGACACCTTCATTCCGATTAATGCAAATGCGAAGGGCAGAACTGACATCGGTATCCATGCACGCCTCCCAGATCCTACGGGAAGACTGAAGGGAACGAAGGGCTGCATCAGAGTCCATAATACTAGTCTCAACGATCTGGCGGACTTTATTGAGCAGAACTGTCAGGATGAATCCAATACTTTCATCAAGCAGTAACCTTCAGCTGGTTGGTAGCTGCTGGCTCCTCTTGCTGAGCGTGTTGTATCCCACCGATGGTCTATGCCAGGGGGTGGAGGGATTAATTAACGCGCTCAAAGACAAACGTCCGCATGTGCGGGGTAGCGCCCTTGAATCAAAAATGATCGTCTCGTGCTACACACACGATCCTGACGAAGAAACCTGTACCATGAGCAAGGAGGAGTTTGACAGGCTTACATTAGCCCTAATTGAACTGCTGCGGGACCCGGTAGACCAAAATCGGGAGCGAGCAGTCCGCTATTTAAGCGAGTCAACGGATGCCCGAACTATAGGACCCATTGCCCGGTTGCTCAGGGACTCCAATGCATCTGTCCGGGCCGCAGCTGCCGAGGCGTTTATCCACACCGCGCTTTCTGGTGAAGCGATCGTGAGAGACCTTGAAGCACTCCTCCTGGACAAGGACAAGCGGGTTCGAAAGAGTGCCTCGATGGCGTTGATTCTAAATGGGACTCAACGGTCTCTCGACGCGTTAGAGAACGCATATCACCGTGAAACTGATCCGGAAGTAAAGAAACTCTTGAAAGAAACGGTGACACAACTGGATAGAAGACTAAATCGAAAAAGGCCATGAGCGAGATAGAGGTTTCCCCTCCGCGTGTCCGACAAAGGAACGTGATGATTGAGCATCACAAATTCATTGCGAATCACACCTCACGTATCACTACCTTCGAATATGAGCCCACCTTCAGCCGCGTGATCAAGATCACCGACGCGCTGACGGAGAGAAAAGGGGAGGAGAGAAAAGGGGATAAGTCCCATTATTGCCTGCGGTCCGCGCCGGATGGGGCTGACGTATAGTGCGCTCAGTCGGCGCGTAAGCGCGGTGGCGGACCGGCGGCGGCGGATGCATCTCGCGGCCCTGACACATGTCAAAGTCAAGACCTGACTCCGTCTACCCTGTGACCCCGTCTACCCCATGTAGCCATCGCCATCATCATCGCGGTGCTTACAAGAGTTCCCGTTTATATCCCGGTGCCGTAGGAATATCTCGTTTTTCCAAACTGGAGGACCTGTGTCGACGCCCAGCGACGTAGAGGCATTTGTCTCAGCCACCCTTTACCTTACGTCCCGTGAATTGACACCTGCGATAATGACGGAACGGATTGGATTGGTGCCTACAAGCACACGGCTGAAGGGTGAGCCGATTTCGGAGAGGCATCCGGAAATCGGGCGCGATCCATATAATTATTTCATTTTAGAAGTGCGGCGTGCCGTCCACCACACCGGAGCCAGGTTTACAGATGATTCAGCGGCTCAACTTCTCAGGACAGCGATCGAGGAACTCTTAGGGAAGCTTGAACCTGCGGTGGATCGACTTAATTCATTACGCCACCAGGTGTCGGCGTCCCTCATATGCGTTTACGGTGCCCTGCCTGCACCCCAATGGGTAATTCTGCCAGATACCCTCCTGAGTCGCCTCGCAGAACTAAAGCTGTCCGTAAAGATTTTTCTGGCTCCGCTTGAAGGAGGAGAAATGGTCAGTAAGGAGCAGAGGGAGGCCTGACTATTCACCACTCGAGGTCGGTAGTGCTTTGGTGACAATGGAACGCAAGAAAGGGGTCATGATGAGCTAGCCCGCGTTGTCCCGTCCGCGCCGTTCGCGAGCCCCGCGTGCGCCGCTCCCGCCCACCGTTGTTGACACCTGCGCCGCCCGGATGGAGCCTCCTCTCCTCCCGCTGATCCGGAGCTAATCGAAAGCCGCTGGGATCTGGCCCCTCTCCCTGCCCCTCCCCCTGATTTAGGGGTAGGAGTGGGTTCACGCTTCACGCGCGACCCTTCGAGAAGCTGATGGTGGTGAGCCTGTCGAACCACGAGATACGAACGACCAGATGGGAGCGTGCTGGAGGCTTCAGGCGGTTTCCGACCGGGAAGGGGACGGAGTCTTTAGGGAGATTATTGTTCTTGTGCAGGCGCGTCGAGCGACAGGGGCAGGTCTCGACGAGTCACAATGGTGCCACAGCCATGGCAGCCGACCTGCTTTTGATTCGGCTCATAGCTGATGAGGCGGTAACAGTGGGGGCAGCACAGCAACGCGGTCGCGGGGACACTGGCCACGCGGTTCACCGGAGGTTTCATCAGTCTTCTCCGACCAAAACTAACTGACGCTCCCGCTCTTGGTCCTGCGGTGAGAGCGGGCCCACTTCGTGCTTCACAAGCCGCTTGACCATGGCGGCTGAAATCCCCTCGTAGACCTTCCGGGCGGCCGCGGACCAGGCCGGATTCGAAGGAAGTCCTCGGAAGGCGGCCTCGGCAGCCATGTTCTCATCATGCGTGAGGGGTCTCAGCTTGCTCATCATCCTCACCATCTTCGTGCGGTCATCGGTTTGGGCTCCGGTTCCGCTGCCTTCCGCCGGCCGCAATTCAGGCAAGCGTACACCGTAATCTCCAAGCCCGCGTCCATGTCCACGGCACGCTCCAACCGGATGGTGCCGCGGCATTTGTCGCACACAGTCATGCTCAAAACACTAACACGTCCCGAGAAGGGTTCCTATCGGTCTGAAGTCCTTGATAACCCGCGCAAAGGACCTCGGGGCGTCACCCAACCATAGGTCGTTTGGCCCCTTGAGCGGTCAGCCGGTCCTTTTCCCGCCGTTATGAACCCTACAGAACAACCATACCACCCATCCCAGATTCCAACAAGGATGAGTCCACTTGTCTTGACACCGCATAAAGGGCTGCCCTAGGATGCGGTGACCCGTTTAGTTTCAATCGCCTCCCGTCCTTAGCCCCTATGTATCGACTACTCCTGATCGCCGGGCTCCTGCTCCTCCTTTACTTTCTGGTCCGAAGCGCGGTTCGCCAATACCTCAGCGGCGGGGGATCGGCACCTTCACTGACAGCGAAGAACCAGATGGTCCAGGACCCGGTCTGCCATGTGTACGTCCCCCGAGAGTCGGCCGTGGCGGCCAGCATCGGCGGGCAAACCTACTACTTCTGTAGCCGCGACTGCGCGCAGACTTTCCAGAAACAGCTGTCACGCTGACGAGTCCGGTGGACCCGACCTGCGGTGACGGGAGTCGCGCGACAGGTGGACACAGAGTGGGGGGAGGGGAGGTTGGACTAACAGCCCGAGTAGCTATATGAGCTGAGCTTTTCGTCCTTGCCGAACTTCAGGGTGATTTGGCACTCGTTCGGCGTGAAGTTGAAGAAGGGGGCACTGGACTTTCCACCGGCAATTCTGAAATAGGTCCAGGTTTCTCCGCCGAAGAAACGCGTGGCTTTTGCACTCGGTGTGCCCCAATTTTTCTCAAACCAGGCTTTATCCCTTCCTTCTAGCTCGGCAGGCTTGAGAGACTGTTCCAGATAGGGATTCCCTCCACAGGACGTCACGAGGAAGAGCGCCACCGGCAGCCACATTGTTCGTCGCATCGTCAGAAACCCTCCTCGCGCAGGCTCGGAACCAGCTGCCGTCGCCTTCGTGAATCTAAAACGCATTCTATACTGCGGTCGTAGCGCTGTCAAACTCGGTGCCGGCCCGTGCGAATCGTTGCATTCGACTCGAAATGCTCATAGAATAGGTTCGAAGCAGAGAGAGGGAAGAACGGAGCACCATCGCACGAAAGGATCATGACCATGAAGCTCTTCCTGGACACGGCAAACGTCAAGGAAATCAAAGAAGCTGCCAGCATGGGGCTTGTCGATGGCGTCACCACGAACCCGTCGCTTGTGGCGAAGGAAGGCCGCAGCTTCCGCGAGGTCCTCCTCGAGGTGTGCAACCTGGTGGACGGCCCGATCAGCGCCGAGGTCGTGAGCGTCGAAGAAGACGCCATGGTCAAAGAAGGGCGGGACCTCGCCAAGATTCACAAGAACATCGTCGTGAAGTGCCCGCTCATCCCCGAGGGCCTCAAGGCCACCCGGAGACTCGCGGCCGAAGGTATCCGCGTGAACGTGACCCTTTGCTTCTCGCCGACCCAGGCGTTGTTGGCTGCCAAGGCCGGGGCCTGGTGCGTCTCTCCGTTCATCGGCCGGCTGGACGATATCAGCTCCGACGGCATGGCGCTGATCCGCCAGATCGTGACGATCTTCCGCAATTACGACTATAAGACGCAGGTCCTCGTGGCAAGCGTGCGGCATCCCCAACACGTGGTGGAAGCGGCGCTCGCGGGCGGACATATCTGCACAATGCCGTTCACGGTCTTCCTCCAACTGTTCAAACACCCCCTCACCGATATCGGGCTCAAGAAGTTCCTGGCGGACTGGGATGCCGCGGGCCGGCAATAGTGACTACGCGGGATAGCGGGGTAGGTCGGTATCGGGGTAAAAGGACAACCCCCCAAGACCGACGGTCTGATTACTGTCCTAGTTCCCAAAATTGGTGCATACTCCTATTCCCTCGCCCCATGATCCCTTCCGCCCGTGCCCCTGTTACCCCTCATACCCCGTTACCGCTTCAGTAGCGCGCGTGCCTTCCTGAATACCGCGTGAAACATCGGGCGGGTCAGCTTGCCTGTAAAGGTATTCTGTTGGCTCGGATGATAGGACCCGATCAAGGTGATGCCCCAGGGAACTCGGTGTACCGCGCCGTGCCCGAAGCGCGGGCTCGGGGAGGGAACCGGGTAGCCCAGTTCCCGGCAGGTTTTCAGGTACTGATCGAACGCGGTCTTGCCCAACGCCACCACGACACGCACGGCCCGAAGCAGACGCAGCTCTTCCATGAGGTACGGCCGACAGGCATCAAATTCTTCCGGGCTCGGCTTATTGGCCGGTGGGGCGCAGCGGGCCGCCGCGGCCACGTAGCAGTCGGACAGACGGAGGCCATCGCCCGGATGGGTTGAGTGCGGTTGGCTGGCAAAGCCGAAGCGGTGCAGCGCCCGGTAGAGCCAATCGCCGCTTCGGTCCCCGGTGAAGACCCGGCCGGTCCGGTTGCCTCCATGGGCAGCGGGTGCCAGGCCGATAATGAAAAGCCGGGCAGCCGGGTCTCCGAAGCCGGGAACGGGGCGTCCCCAATAGGTCCAGGTGAGAAACTGCCGTCGCTTTGACGCGGCCACGGCCTCCCGATGGGCGACCAACCGCGGGCACCGGGTACATCGGACGATGCGTTCGTTGAGCGCGTCGAGCGGGTTCATGGCGGGGAGTTTCCCCCAATCACGCAGAAGGCAAAGGCCTTGCCGGTTGCTCGCCTTCCTGGTACCATGGTTGCATTATACCCTCGGGGCACAAGCGATGCGGCACCAGCGTATCAGTCCCAGCGGTCGCTCTGGCTACGACCCACGATGGGCCGTCGGGCTCGGGCTCTGCCTGCTGGTCGCGTTTACGGCCGGCTCGTCCTCCGTCACGGCACAACCGACCGGTGATTCCGCTCGTCCGGCATCTACTTCGTCCACGCGCGCACTGGACACGGCCCCGGCCCCACCGACAGATCCTGGCGCGCCCGCCGGCTCAGGCCTCCCGGATAGCACGCCGCTCGCCTCGGACATTGAGGATGGACGCCAGGGTCCGCATGACCTCAACGCCGATCCGTTGGAAGATCGCTTTATCGTGCTCCCTGAGATCGAACGCAAGGGTGATCGGCACTTCCTCAGCTCGTTCAGGTTGCCGGACAAACTGGCTTTTGGGGGGTTGACGGTCCCGCTAGACAACTGGCAGGTGCGGGAGCGGATCGAGTTCGAATTCTATCAGTTTCTGGATGACGAGGGCGAAAGCATCATCCTGGCCAAGCGGACGGGGCGGTGTTTCCCTCCGGTGGAGAAGCAGCTCGCCGAGGCCGGCCTTCCGGACGACCTGAAATACATGCTCCTGGTGGAGAGCAAATGCATCTCGGCGGCCTACTCTCGTGCCAGGGCTTCCGGGCCATGGCAATTCATCGGTTCCACAGGCAGACGGTACAAACTGAACAGCAACCACTGGCGCGACGATCGCCGCAATCTAGAGTTGTCCACCGAGGCCGCCATCAAGCTGCTGCGCGCGTTGAAAGACGACCTGGGTGACTGGTTCCTGGCGATGGCGGCATACAACACGGGCCCTGACCGGATCAAGAAACTGCTCAGAGGGCAGAAGGTCGACGACTATTGGAAGCTCCATTACGTAAGCGAGACGATGCGGTACGTGCCGCGAATCATCGCGGCGAAGGAAATCTATTCCCAGCCGGAAAAGTATCTCGGCCTGACCAGGAAGGACCTCTACGCGCCGGTAGAGACAGAAACCGTCACCGTCAACATCAAGGAGCCCCAGCGCCACCTCGCCTCCGTCGCCGAGGAGTATGGCTCCTATTTCCTGGAGCTGAAGCTGCTGAATCCAGAAATCAGAAAGGACTATCTCCCCAGGGGTACTCACCAGCTCAAGGTCCCCAAGCAAGCCTGTCCGTTTCATTGCTTCAAGCAGGACAACAAGACCCCGTAGGCCACCTACAGGATGCATGCAGATCGGTGTGCGGCAAGCCAGGGTTCGCGCGCTGCTGAACGCGCTGTTCCAGGCTGGCTTGCAGGCCGTGAATCCAGCGCACGCCGTGCGCCGAGCCGTGAAGCGAGCCGGCGATCTTCTGCAGCTCGGCCCGCGGCGGTATGACCTGCGCCGGTTCGACCGGGTGGTGGCCGTGGGGGCCGGCAAGGCCTCAGCCGGCATGGCTGCCGCGCTGGAGGCGATTCTCCGGGACCGTCTGGAATCCGGCCTGGTGGTGGTCAAGTATGGCCACGCCGTGCCGACCCGAAGAATCGAAGTGCAGGAAGCGGGACACCCGGTCCCAGATCAAGCCGGTCGACGGGCAGCGGGCCGGCTGCTCCGGTTTGTCGCAGACCTGTCCTCGAAGGATCTCCTGTTCGTGCTCCTCTCCGGCGGCGCCTCCAGTTTGCTGCCAGTCCCGTGGCCAGGATTGACGCTGTTCGACAAGCAGCGAACGACGCAGCTCCTGCTGCGGAGTGGGGCGAGGATCCAGGACATCAATGCAGTCCGCAAACACCTCTCGGCGATCAAGGGTGGGCGTCTGGCCGCGGCAACGAAAGCCAGCGTCGTCAGCCTCATTCTGTCAGACGTGCCCGGAGATCAGCTGGGCGCCATCGGCTCCGGCCCCACGGCGCCGGATGCGACGACGTACCGCGATGCGGTCGCCGTTCTGCACGGTCACGGGCTGTGGGAGCGCGTCCCCGCCCGTGTCCGAGCCTGCCTGGAGCGAGGCCGGATGAAACGAAGGGGATGCCCCGAGACCCCGAAGCCGGGCGCAAGCCTGTTCCGGCGTGTGCAGAACCACCTCATCGGTAACAATAAGGCGCTGGTGGGCGCCGTGGCTCGGGCGGCCCAGCATGCCGGCCTCAAGCCGCTGATCCTTTCGACCACGCTCACCGGGGAGGCGAGCGAAGCTGCCAAGGTCTTCAGCGCCATCGCACGCGAAGTCGTGGAGCGCGACCGTCCGGTTTCCCGTCCCTGCTGTGTGATCGCGGGCGGGGAGCTCACCGTCTCAGTCCGTGGATCGGGCCGGGGCGGGCGCGCGCAGGAGTTCGCGCTGGCGGCGGCAATGGAGATCGACGGACTACCCCGTGTCTGGGTGGCTGCGCTCGGAACCGATGGCACCGACGGCCCCACCGACGCTGCCGGGGCGGTCGTGGATGGTCAGACCGCAGCCCGCGCCAGGCGTCTGGGTCTCGACCCGGGCTACGCCCTCCGCTGCAACGACGCCTACCCCTTGTTCAAGAAGCTCCACGCCCATATCATGACCGGACCGACCGGCACCAATGTGAACGACCTGTACCTGCTGATTGCGTTGTAGCCTCGCCGGCAGAGGGGCGGGCTGGGGAAAGAAATCTGATAATTCTCAAGCCATTGATTTTACAGATAAATAAGTGCATAGATCCGTCGCTGGTGGGCGGTAAGGCCGCTGGGTTGTGTGGCCTCATGAAGCATGGGTTTCGAGTCCCGCCCGGCGTCTGCATCACCACTGAGGCGTACCGCCGGGTGCTTTCAGATTGCGGCATCCATCCACGAGAACGATGGACGCAGGCACTCTCGGCACCTGAGCCTGAGCAACAGGGTCTGCTCACCGCCTGCTCGGCTGCCATCTTGAAAAGCACGGTGCCGGAAGAGATCACTAAGGGTGTGCGAGAGGCATGGGGGCAACTTCCCATCAGCGATTCCGCGCTCCTGGCTGTCCGCTCATCAGCGACCCATGAGGATAGGATCGACGCGAGCTTCGCAGGGCTGTACCTGACGCGGCTAGGCGTCCCGCTGGAAGGTATCGGTGAGGCGATCAAAGACTGCTGGGCATCGGTCTGGCGCGAACCAGTGCTGAGGTATCATCTCCGAATCGGGCTTAGAGAAACTGTCCCGGAAATGGCGGTAATCATACAGCCGGTGATTGCAGCCAGAGCGGCTGGCGTTGCGTTTTCCCAACATCCCGTCCTGGGGAATCGCGACCGGCTCACCATCAATGCCGTCCTAGGGATTGCCGCACCATTGGTCAGTGGAGAGGTGAATCCTGACCAATACGAGATCCAAGTCAATGGGGCCGGCGAGGTGTCCCAGGTCATCGAACGGACCGTAGCGCAGAAGCATTCCGCCACACGATTGAGCGCTGATGGAGTGCAAGACGAACCACTCTCGGCTGACGAAATGACGAAACCGGCCCTCACGGATGAAGAAGCGGTCACGCTCGCTCGTCTGATCAAGGACGTGGAGAAAGCGTTCAAACGGCCAGTGGACGTCGAGTGGGCGATCGAGAACGGGGTCACCTGGTTGCTGCAGGCCAGAGCCATCCCGACGACCGGCTCGCAGGATAGTCTGACCGAACGAACCTGCACCTGGTCTCGCGCGAACTTCAAGGAAACGCTGCCGGAGTTACCGAGTCCGCTCGGTTTGTCATTCGTCCATGAATTCATGGAGACGAACATCTTGCGCCAGTACCACGCACTGGGCTGCACCATCCCTGCCGGGCTGTCCGCTGTCCGGATCATCCAGGGACGTCCCTTTATCAATGTGAGCCTCTTCCAGTCGCTCACGGTCCAACTCGGCGGGAATCCGGCGCTCATCACCGAGCAGATGGGCGGAGAGGCGCGGCCGCTTCACGGCGGTCCCCCACGGCTGCCGTGGCGGAAACTGATCCGGGCAGCCATCCTCATGGAGAGGAAGATCCGCAGGGCCGCGCGGCGCGCACCAGCCTGGTTCGCGGAGATGAAACGGATGACCGAAGCGCTCAGTCAGGACTCCCTGCGCACCGCCACACCGGTCGAGCTGCTGGCTCGGCTGGATGCCCTGGGACAGCGGCTTCGAGCGGGCGACCTGACCCTTGCCATTGTCGCGGGTGTCGCGCAGGGGCTCCAGGTTCTAGAGTTTCTCCTGAAGCGATGGGTGGGCGCTGGCTGGCGCGCAGGGCTCAACGCCTCCTTCGAGGGACTGGGCACCGTAATCAGCGCGCAGCAAATTTTTCAGTTGCGGCGCCTCGCGGAAGTGGCGCGAGGCGAGCCGGCCGTGATGGCCTATTTCCGGGCGAAGCCCTTCGAGCCGAAGTCACTCCGCCTCAAGCTAGCCGGAACGCGTTTTCTTCAGGAATTCGCCAGGTATCTGGCTGAGTTCGGTCACCGTGCCATGGGCGAGTCGGATGTGATGTCCCCGCGGTTCAGCGAGAGCCCGGAGTACCTCTTCGCTGTCATCAGGGGCCACCTCCAGGGGCTCCCAGCCAAACCGGTCGAGGACATCCTCCGTCAGCAAGAGTCCACCCGCGAAACGGCGCTCAGACAGATCCGCGAAGCATTCGGCTGGCGCCTGCCGCTCCGGGCAGTGTTCCAGTGGTGGTACCGGCGGTTGTGCCGATATCTCGCGCTCCGTGAGGCCAACCGGCATCATCTCATGTATTTCACAGCCGCCACGCGAATGCTCACCCTCATCCTTGGCGAGCACCTTGCCGCACGCGGCACCCTGTCCTCAACGCAGGACATCTTTTTCCTGACCTCGGATGAAATTCGGGGCTGCGCCGCCGGCGAGGTGAAAGACTGGACCGCGTTGATCGCCGAGCGTCGAGCGGAGCGCGCCCGTCACGCCGCGCAATCGGTCCCGGATATGGTCGTTCCCGAAGGGATGCCCCCATTCGCGACCGGCGGTTCTCACGAGAACAGGGGGACGCTCACCGGCATCCCCATCAGCGCCGGCTATGCGGAGGGGCCGGTGCGCCTCGTTCTGACGCCGGAGCAGACCGGCAGGGTTGAGCGAGGAGAGATCCTCGTCCTGCCCGTGATCGATCCGGGGATGGCACCGCTATTTGGACTCGCGGCCGGCTTGATCGTGGAGATGGGCGGCACGCTGTCTCACGGCGCGATCATCGCCCGCGAGTATGGCATTCCGGCCATCGCGAACGTGCACAGCGTGACGCGGCTGCTCGAGAACGGCGAGCGCGTGATAGTCGATGCGGCGCGAGGGGAAATCAGACGCTGTCGCGCTGGGTAGGTCCCCGTCGGGCTGCCCGACGGAGGGTCCGGTCACCCATTCTCCTCCTCTTGGTCTTCAAGCGACCGTGGTCCGGACAGGCGCGGTTCGCTGCTCACCTCGTCCACCGGAAGTCCCCGTTCCATGCGCAGGTCGTCGATACGGTTCAAGGGTTTCTCGAGCTGACGCCTGCGGGTGGTCGTGAGGGCCTCGTACTCCTTTTGCGCCGCTTCGAGCCGCTTGCCCAGCAGCTCGAGCTTCGCAATGAACTCGTCCCACTGTTTCTTGAAGCTTCCCAGGAGCGAGAGGATCTCGTTGGAGGTCTGCTCCAACGCGAAGTTATCCACTGCCTTGCGGATGACCGCCAGGATCGCAAACAGCGTGAGGGGCGAGCAGAAGACTACCCCGTTCCTGATTCCATCATCCAGGATTGAGCCGTCCTGTTCGTGGATGAAGGCATAGATCTGCTCATTTGGAATAAAGAGGAGGACCGAATCCACGGTGTTTTGCTCAGGGTTGATATAGTCCCTCGTCGTCACTTCCTTGATCCTGGCACGTACATCCCGGAGGAAGTCGGCTCGATACTTCGGCTTTTCGACCTCGGACTCCGCCTCCAGGAACCTGATGTAGTTGTCCAACGGGAATTTCACGTCCATGTTCAGCTTGAGGTTTCGGGGGAGCAAAAATGTGAAGTCCGGCCGCGAGCCTGACCCCTCGATCGCCTTCTGTTTGACATAATTGATATTTTCAATGAGGCCCGCGAGTCGCAGTACATCCTCGGCCATGCGCTCGCCCCATTGTCCCCGGGTCTTGGTGCTGGCCAGCGCTTCGCGCAGGGTGGTCGTCGTTTGCGCAAGCACCGCCGTCTGCTCACCGGTAACCTTGAGCTGCGTCACGAGCTCTCCGAATTTCTGGACCCGGTCTTTCTCCAGGTCATTGACGAGCTTCGTTACCTTCCCGAGCTCAGCGTTCATGTGCAGTAATTGTTGATCGATCAGACCCTTCTTGGCTTCGAGTTCCCGCGTGTTGACTTCCCGCTCTGACTCCAATTTGGATTTCGCTAATTTCAGGAATTCCTCGCTGGACCTGGCCAGGGCCTCTAGCGACAACTGGCCGAAGCTTGCCTTCACGTGATCAATGAAGGTATCAAGGTCGCGGTTCTCCGACTTTGCGCGCAGGATACCGAAGGCTAGCGCAGCCAGGAGACCGAGCGCGGCCCCTGCGAGAAGCAGCAATGCGATGATGGGCCAACTCATTGAGTGACTCCGAATCCCCTCGCCCGCCACCGGCTCAGTGGAACGTCAAGGAGAGGGGGGTAATGTGACCAGAAGAATGGGCCGACTGCCAGGAAAAATCAACCCTTCCCTGTCCGCTGAGTCCCAGCGCTGTCCGAGTGAGCCGACATCATGGATTCGGGACTCACCTTCGCGCCCGGGCGACGAGCGAGTCTCGAAGGTTTTCTTGACGGACGACATTGATTCCCGTAGGCTTACCGGAGGGTTTATCCGTAGCCGGTTGATCGACTGGGAACCACCGGGCGTGCATGGACATGCGCCGACCGAGGCAGGTAGAAGGAGAGGCCTGATGTTGCCTAGCTGCCCCCATTGCGGGACTGACTATGTGCGGCGGACCGACCGGGCTGGCATGGTCGAAAGGCTGTTCAGCTACGCATACCTCTATCCCTTCCGCTGCCAGCTGTGCACGCATCGATTCAGATCGCTTCAGTGGGGAGTCCGCTACGCCGAGGACTTCGTGGATAAGCGTGAGTACGAACGCCTCGCGATCCGAGTGCCCGCCTCCTTCTCGGGCGATCAGATCCAGGGAGAGGGCACCGTGACCGACATCTCTCTCGGGGGCTGCACGCTGGAGGCCACGGTCCAGTTTTTCGAGGGCACCACGTTGCGACTGGTGCTCAAGACGTCAGAACGCAAGCCTGTGGTCACAGTGGACGCGGTCGTGGTCCGGTCGGTGCGTCCAACATGCGCTGGACTGCAGTTCGTTCAGCTCCGGCCGGACCAACAAGAACGCCTGAGTCGATTCGTCAGCGACAAGCTCGGCCTCAAACCCGCCCAGCTCAGTTGATCAAGCCCTGCTGGTGCCAGCCTCGTCCCCATCCGAAGACCGGGCGAGGTGTGCCGGGGTGAGAGAATCGGGACTGGACCACCTTCAGGAGAACTTCCGTTCATGACTCAACAGGTCTTAGTTTTCGAAACCGAGCTCCTGCAGAGACTCGGAGCCTTTCAGGGCTACTCACTCGATCTCGACAAGTACCTGCCGACCTTGCTGGACCCCGGGAACAATCGCTTCATGGATCGTCAGGCGGCGGAGCGGGACCCGCGCTACAAGCAGTTGATTCCCTACGTGGTCCTGCGGTTCGGCGACAGCCTGTTCAGCTACGTACGCGGACAGCAGTCCAGCGAAGGACGCCTAAGACAGAGCCGTTCGATCGGGCTGGGTGGCCACATCGAGCCGGGCGACCGCAGCCTGTTCTCATCGGATCGGCACCTGTACCTTGAAGCGGCGAGACGAGAAGTTTATGAAGAGGTGGCGCTCAGCGCCGCCTATACCGAGCACCTCGTCGCTCTGATTAACGATGACTCTAATGACGTCGGAAAAGTCCACTTTGGTATCGTCCACATTTGGGACTTGACCGATGACGCGGTGAGCAAGCGGGAGGGGCTGATCACGCAGGCGGGGTTCTTGTCCATTGATCGTCTGAAGGGCCGCGCCGACGAGCTTGAGACCTGGTCCCAGATTGCCCTTCAGGTGCTGGAGGATACACGGGTCCCGCGCTACGAGGCCCACAAGGATAGCTCCCTCGCATCGCGGCGGCTTGTCTGAGACGCTGACTCATTCGCGTCACGACCTCCGCTTCCCCCGCAGCGACGGGAATAATTGGACAATTCGGCCGCGGGATGCGATGCCCGGCCGGGTGAGTGGCGGACCAGCGCCTCAGCGGTTAACCTCAGGATAGGTTGGTGAGCATGCCCCAAGAAAACGAGACGATGGAGCCGCAATGCCCCGACTGTAAGCAGGATTTCGTCCAGCGGGCCCGCCGGAAAGGGTTGATCGACTATCTGCTCAGCTTCGCCTTCATCTATCCTTTCCGCTGCCAGCTCTGCGCGCGCCGCTTCAAGTCCATCCAGTGGGGGGTCCGCTACTCCAAGAAGCCGGTTGACAGACGTGAGAACGTGCGGATCCAGATTGGCTTACCCGTGACTATTTCGTCACCGCACGCCGCTGCAAAGGGCATGGTCAGGGATCTTTCGGTTCGTGGTTGCCGAGTGCAGGTCGACAGCCACTTCCCGGAAGGCGCGCTGCTCCAGCTGCAAGTACAGGTTGTGGAGAACGCCCCGTCGATCGAGGTCGAGGCTGCAGTGGTTCGCTCTTCGCGCCCCGGCTTCATCGGGATGGAATTCCTGCGAGTTCGGAAGGACGAGATGCACCGGCTCAGCCAGTTCGTGCGCGGCCTGCTGATCGCCAGCCGACACCCTTGAGTGATGAACGCTGAGCCATCCCTTGAATTCTTCATTTGCGATTGATCGAAGCCCTGCAATCACCAAATCCGGAAATCACCAGATCATCAAATTCCTCCTCACTCAGCGTGTGACCAGCATGTTATCGATGAGCCGGACCCTTCCGATGCGGATCGCGCCGAGCAGCACCGCCTTGCCAGTCACGCGACGGAGGGGCTCCAGCGTCTCTGGGTCGCAGACCGCGAGATACTCGAGCCGTGCCCTCGACTCCGAGGAGACCACCCGCTGCATCGACCTCCGGATCGTGACCGCTGAGCGAGCGCCGGCCAGCAGGGCGGCCCGCCCTGCCCTCAATGCCGCGTAGAGCACCGGCGCCGCCCGGCGCTGCGTCGACGTCAGATACTGGTTCCGTGAGCTGAGCGCCACACCGTCCGCATCCCGGACGGTCGGACAGACCCGTACATCGATCCCCAAATCCAGGTCCGCCACCAGCCGTCGAATCACCGCCACTTGTTGGTAGTCCTTCTGCCCGAGGAAGACCCGATGGGGACGCACCATGGCCATTAATTTCGTGATCACCGTGGCCACGCCTTCGAAATGGCCTGGCCGGCATTCGCCCTCCCAGCGGCGCGATAGGGTCGGCACGGCGACAACCGTGCCGAATCCGCCCGGGTAGATGTCCTCACGGGACGGGGCGAAGAGGACATCTATGCCTTCTGCACGGCACAGCGAGGCATCCGCCCTGAGTTGGTGGGGATACCTCGCCAGGTCTTCACCCGGACCGAACTGACGCGGGTTCACGAACAGGCTCACGACCACTGCGTCGCAAGACAATCGGGCCGCTCGGATGAGTGTCCGGTGGCCGCCATGGAGCGCGCCCATCGTCGGGACCAGGCCGAGGGCGACCCCTTCCCGATCAAGCCTGCGGCGCCAGGCCGACAGGGCGCTCACGGAGCGGATGAGTCGCATCAGTGGAGGTCTCGTGCAGAGTCGCGTGTGCTGCAGGTGGGGCGCGAGGCGTACCGGGAACTCGGCGAGGGATCGACTCGTCGGACCTGCGCCGGATCAACGAGTTGGTCGAGCAACTCACTGACGGTCTGCCCCAGGACTGGGTGGCGCCAGTCCGGGTCTAGCTCGGCCATCGGGGTCAGGACGAAACGCCGGAGATGCAGGCGGGGATGTGGAATCACCAGGTCTGGCCCGTTGATCATTCGGTCACCGTAGAACAGGATATCGAGGTCGAGCGTCCGCGGTCCGCTGCGCGCGTCTAGATTCCGACCGAGGGCCTGCTCGATTTCGCGGCACACCTCTAGGAGGCTGGCCGGAGTCAGGTTGGTGTCGAGGCGCACGACGCCGTTCAAGAACCACCCGCTCCCAGGGTCACCGGCATCGGCTACCGGCTCCGTCTCGTACAGCGAGGAGACGGCCGTCAGTTGCGTGGCCGGGAGCAGGCTCAGCAACGTGACTGCCCGATCGCAGTAATCGAGCCGATCGCCGAGGTTAGACCCGAAGCCGATGAATACCGTCTCCATACAAACCCGTCAGGCGTGAAACGAGAGGCGTAAGGGGATGGGCGCTAAAACCCCGCCTTCCGCATGCGTTCCAACGCTTCCGTCAAGCGGTCCTTGGGCGTGGTCAGCGTCAACCGGATATACCCTTCACCCGCTGCGCCGAAACCATTCCCCGGAGTGGTGACGATGCCGGCCTTCTCCAAGAGATGGGCGGTAAAAGAGGTCGACGTGTAGCCGTTCGGGACAGCGACCCAGACATAGAATGCGGCAGGGGGCAAGTCAACGCTGAGCCCGAGCTGCTTGAGCCCGGGCACGAGCACGTCCCGCCGTTCTTGATACCCTTTGCGCAGCCCATCCGTGAGCCGGTCGTCGGACTCGAGCGCCGTGATCCCGGCCTCCTGCACGACCTGAAACACGCCACTGTCCAGGTTGCTCTTCACCTTGCCCAGGCCTGCCAGAACCTGCCTGTTTCCCACGGCAAACCCGATCCGCCACCCGGTCATATTGAAGGTCTTGGACAGGGAGTGGAATTCGATGCCGACATCCCTGGCCCCGTCGGTCTCCATAAAGCTGGCGGGCCGGCGACCGTCATAGAAGATTTCCGAGTAGGCGGCGTCATGGCAGATGATCACCCGGTGCTTGATCGCGAACTCGACGACGCGCTTGAAGAAATCCCTGTCGGCCACCACCGAGGTCGGATTGTTGGGCGAGTTCAGGAACATGAGCTTCGCTTGCCGGGCCACCTCCTCGGGAATCACGGTGAGATCCGGAAGGAACCCGTTCGTCTTCAGGAGCGGCATGAGGTACGGCGTTCCCCCCGCAAAGCTGGTCGCCACTGGATACACGGGATAGCCCGGGCTCGGAACCAGCACGATGTCGCCCGGATCCACGAACGCGAGCGGGACGTGGCCGATCCCTTCTTTAGAGCCGATCAGCGTGAGGACTTCTGAGACGGGGTCCAGCACCACTCCGAACCGCCGCCTGTACCACCCGGCCACTGCCTGCCTGAACGAGAGCAGCCCCTCGTACGAGGGATACTGATGGTTTTTCGGATCCGCCACAGCCTGTTTCAGCCGTTCGATGATCGGCGCGGGCGTGGGCAGGTCCGGGTCCCCGATCCCCAGGTTGATGATGTCCACCCCGCGGGCGACGGCCTTTCGTTTCATGTCGTCGATCGCGGCAAAGAGGTAGGGCGGGAGGCTCTTGATGCGACCGGCGGGTTCAATCGGGAATCCAGCCATTCAGGCTCGCTCCTTTCGTTCCCCCAGCGTTCAGCTCACCAGTTGATCACCCCCCCTCTCCCACGCAAAGCAGGAAGAAAGTGAGGGAGACGCTCAGGGGGTATCTAGACTACTAGAGAAAGCGGGTCGCAATCAACGTGAAGGCCGGCACAGGAGGGTACGAAAGGCCGAAGACCGGCCCACACATGGCCATGAATACTGAAGCCTGCAGCCAGGGGGGACCGTCTCGCACTCTCGGTCATGCGGTCGGGCTGACCGCCGGCGTTTGAGCGGGAGGCCGGACCTCCAGGGGGAAATTGCGATCCCGCCAGGCCTCGATCCCGCCGGCCAGGGGCCTGACTCGGTGGATGCCATTCTTTTTCAGCAGGAGTGCCGAGCGGGCACTGGTCACCTCATTCGGACACGCGCAATACAGGACGATGTCGCGGTCACGAGGGATTTCATGATGCCGATGCTCGATCTCTTCCATCGGCATGTGCCGGGCACCGGGGATCACGTGGGGGTTGGCTTGGAGGTCCAGCGGATGGCGAAGATCCACGATGGTCAGGTCCTCACCTGAATCCATCATGCGCTTGAGCTCGTCGACGCTGATGCGGGCCATGCGCAACTCGCGGAGATAGCGCTGCCGCTGCACGTACTTGTAGCCGATGAATGCCGCCAGCGCTCCCACGAGCACGATGAGAAGCAGGGTCCCCGTGTTGGCCAAGAGTTTCGCCATCTGTTCCAATTGGTTACTGAACAGGTAGCCGAGCCCGACACTGGTACCTGCCCAGAGGAACGCGCCGGTTCCGTCGTAGAGCAGGAAGCGCGAGGCGCTCATGCCGAACATGCCGGCCAGCGGGGGCGTGACCGTGCTGAGACCAGGGACGAACTTGGCGATCAGGAGGGAGCGGATACCGTGGCGCTGGAATAGGTTCTCCGTCTGGCGAACGCACGAATCGGGCTCCAGCGAAATCCGGCAGAGCCAGCTCAGGACCGATCCGCCTCGATTCCGTCCAAGGTAGAACCAGAGGTAATCGGCCCCCAGCGACGCGACCACGGGCAGGCCAAGGGCCGACGCCAGGCTCATCTTCCCCGTTCCGGCCAGGGCACCCGCCGCAATCAGGACCGGGATGCCCGGCACCGGCAACCCCATTTGCTCGGCGAAAATCACCCAGAAGACGACCTGGCCCCCGTGCCGAATGAGGAATTGGGTGCCCTCATCCATAACCTACCCTTGCCTCCTTTGAGACAGGCGCGTCACCCAGGCCCTCCCGGCCCCACGCGCTTGAGCTCCCTTACTTCTCAATGGCGAATTCCCCATCCTTCCACGTCCGCCAGCCACCCTCCAACTCCATCACCGGGTAGCCTTTGCCGGCCAGTTCGGCCGCCGCGGTCGCCGCGAGGTGACAGACCTGCGAGTAGCAGTACAGCACGTTGATCTTGTCTTTGCGGACTCGCGCCTTAATCATCTTGGGATCGTGCCACTGGTCCTTCGGAAGATTGACCGCGCCGGGAATGTGCCCCTCCGCGTAATCTTCCGCGGCACGCACGTCCACGATGTGGACCGGCTGTCCTTGTCCTACCCACCGTTCCAATTCCACCGGGCCGGTGGTGAAGGCCATCTTGTCCTGAAAATACTTCTTCGCCTTCGCGGCACTGGGAATCTTGAGCCTGGTCGCCATGGTCGTATCTCCTCTCTAATCTGACTGATTGCTCAAAGCCGAAGGGGCTTGATCGGCGACAGGACCGCCGCCGGGTTGCTCCTCCAGATCGCTTCATCGGCGTCGACATAGAGTTCGACTTCGTTTCCGTCCGGGTCGTGAAGGTAGAGGCTCTGGCTCACGGTGTGATCGCTCAGACCCTGGATCTTGATGCTTGCCCGCTCCAGTTCTCGCTTGGCGGCGCGGAGCGCGTCCAGGCTGTCGCCGACCTTGATGCCAATGTGGTACAGTCCGCGCCGTCGCCCGGCCGGCGGCCCCGGCGCGTCCCCCACCTCGATCAGCAGCAGCTCATGGTGGGTCCGCCCGGAGGTGAGCGCGGCGGCCTTCCCATCGAAGATCCGCCCCACTTCCTTGAACCCTAGCAGGTCTCGATAAAAGGCCAGCGATCGTTCGAGGTCCTTCACATAGAATACAACGTGACCCAGGTACTGCGCTTGCATGCTCGTCACCTACCTTTCATCCGACCGGAATCAAGGCCCCGTTGAGCTGGCTGGCCTCCTCAGACGCGAGGAAAACCAGGAGCTGGGCGATCGACTCCGGCCTGACCCACTTCGAGGGGTCCGCATCCGGCATGCTTTTCCGATTCGCTGGCGTATCGATGGTCGACGGCAACACTCCATTGATCGTGACGCCAGAGCCGGCTAGCTCCAGCGCCAGGGTTCGGATCAAGGCGACCAAGCCGGCCTTCGCTGTGATATACGCCGCCGCTCCAGGGAAAGGTTCCACGGCCGCCCGAGCCGCCACGTGCACGACGCGGCCGGCTTGGCGTTCGAGCATATGTGGTAAGACCGCCTTGGACACGAAGAAGGCGGCCGTCAGATTCAATGCTAACATGCGCTGCCACACGGACGCGTCCGTCTCCACCACGCGGCCCATCGCAAACCCGCCGACGAGATTGACCAGGCCGTCAATGCGACCCTCTTGCTGGATCACCCCGGCCACGGCGCGCGCCACATCGTGCTCATCGGTCACATCGGCTTTCACCGCCAATTGCACCTGCATCGGCCCTGACAGCGGCTGGCGCTCCATCAAGACGACCCTGGCCCCTGCCTGCGAGAAGGCCGGGACCACCGACTGTCCCAATGCCCCTCCGCCACCTGCCACCACCACCACTTTTCCATCCAGGCGCATCATCCGCGCGTCTCCATGTCGTTCGGAGTGCTACTCGCAGGTTCTCGATCGTGGGGGAATCGGTGGTCCTTCCCCTCGCGGGCGTCAAGGCCAATTCCTGGGCCAGCCTAGCCGGGCCGTCGGGGAGATAATAGTTCTAGTTAGTACAACTGTCAAGGGGCCTCGGCCGCGCCTTCGAAACGGCCCGCCCGGCCTATACCCTAGCCCCAGGTCGCCCGAATTTTCCCTGGCTGATCGCTCATTCAGTGCGCTACAATATATACATGAAGCGCCGCATCAAAACCGCTGAGGACCTGACCTGGTTGCTGCACCACACGCATGGCTTCCAAGGCGGCCAGGTCACCGACCTCCACGTACAGAAACAGCGCCTGTTCGATGAGTCCACCGGACGAGAGGTGACTGCCGGCACCAGAATCACCGCTGTGATCCGCTATGAGCTCGCGATTCGCGGAGGCGCGGGTCTCTACGCGGTCACGCGCGTGGCTAAGCTCACGATGGTCGGGGTGACCGACTTCTCGATCTTCGAACAGGAAGGGGCGGACTTCTCCGAGATCGGGGCCACCCATGCCGAGGCTTCGGAGGGACGATTGCGGTTCTGGTTCGATCCGCATGGCGAACTCTACGTCATCTGCGATGAAGCGACCATCGAAGAGGTCTCCAGACCAGGCTCGAGCCGGCCACTCCGCAGCGGGATGTCTGAGTGGACCTTTCAAGCCCACAGCGAGAGGCTTCCATCCGTGACGTGGATCCTGCAGCACCTGGACCGGGCAGGATTGCCATGCGCCTGGCGGGCGATCAAGCACTCCGCGTCAACGCATCCTGCCCTGCGATGGGAAGGGTATCTCGTACCCGCGTCGGATGAACACTCACCCCGCAGCAGCGGGGTCAATGTGCAGGCCTATGGCCCCCTCGACCACGGCGGGTTCGGCATCACCCTTCGCGCCTCCGACCCGCATCAAGACCGCACCGCCCGCCTGCTGGTGGTCCTCGCCGACATCATCGCCCGAAGCTTCGCCGGGACCTGCTGCGCCGGCAATCAGATTATGGAGCGGGATGAATGGCTTGGTGAGCAGAATGTGGGCCGCGGGGCTCGGGGCGAAGAGTAACGCAGGCTCCGTCTTACCGAGATTTCCCTCCTGACCTCCCAGCAAAATCCGGATCGTCTTCCTGATACGCGACGATGGTAGCGGCGCGGTGCCGTGGATTGGCCGCTAAGCCGAGTGAATCAGAGGGCTGAGGGACGCGAGTGTCCGCTGACCGCTCGACCAACTACGAGGGGGAATGCGTGGAGCCGTTCTTGCGGTTGACGCACTCGACCAGGTGCCAGAACCGCAATGGGTTGACCTTCTCATTCCTGGCGACGAACAGCGAGGTCCCTTCCAAGACGGTATGCAATGACAGGTCGGTCCGGAACCCGATGTGCTTGCAGAGAGGAGAGATCACTTTCTCGAAGGCTGCAATGAGCTTGTTCCCGTTGCTGAAATGATTCAGCATGACGATCCGCCCGCCAGGCCGACAGACGCGGATCATTTCAGTCACCACGGTTCGATAGTCGGGTACGGCGGTCACGACGTAGGCCGCCATCACCGTGTCGAAGCTATCATCGGGAAAATCCATCCTCCCGGCATCCATGCGTAAGAGCAGGACATTTGTGAGACGATGGGCGACCATCCGTTCATACGCCTTCTCAAGCATGCTGGACGAGAGGTCGATTCCGATGACCTGGCAATCCTGAGGGTACAAGGGAAGCGACAACCCGGTGCCGATGCCCACCTCTAGGATCCGCTCGCCGGGCTTTACGTTGAGATTCCGAACGGCTGACTCTCGCGACTCGTGAAAAATCCTTCCAAAAATCCGATCGTACACTCGCGCGTAGTTCGAATACACCCGTTCGACTTTCTGCAGGTCCATACGCCCTCCGATGACCGCCCCGACCCCGCCTACGAGGACCCCTGACTGAGCCGGAGGAAACTTCTTGGTGCGAGAGGCAGGTTCCGTTCAGGTGGGAGGCCCGGATGATGATGCCGGATTGAAGAGACCCCCCGAACAAAAAAACCGGCCTACTGTATCGAAGTTCACCCGCGGAGTCAACAGTTTCGACGCGAAACCACCCGGCACGTGGAGTTGGCCGGAGCAAGGGGCTGCCGGCCCGTTATGCCACGGTCTACCGCCGACCGGGGGCGTGTGGTAAGGTACCCGCCATGTTCCTCGCGGGGCTGTTCGGGGCAACAATGTTTCTGGCGTTGGTGATGGGCGATTGGGCGCACTTCACCAGCTTGACCGCTCCGGCCAGCCGGTATGGGTGCAGAGTCGCACGAATGGAGGACTGGCTCCACCGGACGCCGGTGGCTCGGGTGATGGCTCGGTTCGAGAAGATGGGAAGTTTTGCCCTACCGCACGGCATTGCACGCTGCTTCTACGACGAGCGAAGGATCGTACTGCGACCCCAGTACCGGCTCTTCTCCATCCGGTTCCGGACCGCCTGGCCCATGAAGGTCTCCATCGACGTGGAACAGGTGGGTGAGGATACGTACTTGCTGTGTACCAAGCGCATCCCCTGGTCCTCGGCGATCCTGACGTTGATGTGGTTCGCACTCGTCGCGGCGGGCACCGTCGGGTTCGCTATCGCTTACGTGGTTCAGGGTGGGCTGACTACCCTGGGCAGCATCCTGATGGGGCTGGGCATCACCGGCCTGGGTCTGCTGGTCCTGGCCTTCGGCCTGGTGACGGTGACACTCGCCTACCGCCTCGAAGACGGTCGTCTCACCCAAGCTTACCAAGAGCTGCGCCAGGCCCTTGCGGGCGAGCCGCTCTCCTAAGAGACGCCTCGTCACCGGTCATTACTTGGGGCTCGGCTCAGACACCGGCCTGTGGGACTCTTCTTCGGCCTTTCGGAGGAGATTTGAGTATTTCTCCAGGCTCGCAATGAACCTTGGATGATTCGGTCCCAGGACCTTGGCCTGGATCGCCAAGGATTGCTGGTAAAGCGGTTTCGCCTGGGCCACGTTCCCCTGGCTAAAGTAGAGGACGGCGAGGCTGGCTTGGCTCGCCGCGACGTCCAAGCTGTTGGGCCCCAGCGAGGCCTCCCGGATGGCCAAGGCCCGTTTGTACAGGGCTTCGGCCTCGGCCGGCTTCCCGAGCACGACGTCCAGATCCGCCATATTGGTGAGGCTGGTGGCCACCGCCGGATGGGTGGCGCCGAGCTTTTTCTCATTGATGCGGATGGCCCGGCGGAACTGCTCCTCGGCCTCCGTGTACTTGCCCTGGGCGACATAGGCGCGTCCCAGGCCATTGAGCGCGATGGCGACGAAGGGCTCGTCCGGACCGAGCGTCCCCTCCGTCAGCGCCAAGCACTGTTGGTAGGTTTGGATTGCTTCGTCAACTTTCCCTTCCGCAAGGTAGACATCGCCCAGGCTGACCAGGCTGGTGGCAACCCGAGGATCCCCGATCCCGGGTTTGTTCGGGCTCTCCGGGTCCACGATCCGGAGCTGTTGCGCCTCTTTCAGCGCAGCCTCGAAGAACTTCTCGGCCTCGGCATAGCGCTCCTCCTGGAAGGCCTTCTGCCCTTCGTCCATGTAAGTATTCCAGAGACCCGCGGGGGGCAAGGTGGGCGTCATGGCACCAGGACGAGCCGGCCCGCAGCCCGTCAGCGCGAGGACCGCGAGCAGCCACAGTCCGGCCCCCCGGGCGCCTGTCATGCAGGTCATGGTCCTCGCCTCCTTCGCTGATAGCAGGCTCTTCTCTTGCCCCAGGATGCTCGGTGGAATCAAATCGGACCGCCCAGTGGCTGGCACGGGGGGTGAGCCCATCAACCTCTATCCATAACGTGGATAGCTGGAAGTCGGCAGTTTGTCAACATTTGACGACAACCCATGAACGGCGCGCTAGGAGGGCCCTACCCGCTCGGAGAGCCTCATAGGAATGGTTCGGAGGCTGGGTCGGAACCGAAACGCTGGCAGCTCGTTGGGGAGGGCTGTGGAAAGGGTCGTGACGATGAGCCCGGCGGGTGGCCCCTCATTTCTTCAGATGCCACTGCCCGCATCCTGCGGGCAGTGGCCTGTTCGGCTGGGCAACCTTAGTCTTGCTGCTGCAACCAGGAGACGTAGTGGCTCGTGACACTGAGCGCTGGCTTCGTGCAGAACTGGGTCAGGGTACCGGTGCTGGACTGGACGAACCCGGTGACGGAGCCGACGCACCCGGCGCCGTTACCGCCTCCGGACGCCCCGGACCCCTGAGCGCCGACGTGCACAGCCATCTGGGAGGCCAGGCCCGTATTGCCCAGGGAGATGGCCCGGCTGTTGATGATGTCGCTGCCCACGGCCTGTGTGCCGATGACCGGATCTTTGTAGGCGCTTCCGGTCAGATAGAAGAGGGCATAGAGATACCCGCTACCCGATGACGTGCAGATGTCCAAAGATGGCACAAAGGTCGGGAAGAACACGATCCCGCCCAGCAGCGTTGGGCTGACCACACCTCGCTCCCCTGCCGTCGGCAGCGTGGTGAACCAGCCGTGCTTGGTCTGGATCAACCCCTGGAGAGAGGTCGTGGCACTCCCGAGCAGCGTCGTGACACCGGCGACCCCGCTGACCTGGGCGCCGCTACAGACACTACAGATCGTGGCGCTCGACACGTTGACGAGGTCGGGTTGCTCGCAATTATTCGCGCTCACTTGGGTGCAATTACCGGACGCGACCGGGTCCTTCACACCAAAGAAATATTGCGTGCCGATACTGACCTTGTCCATCACCGAAAAGAAGCGGCCCGTTCCGAAGAAGACCCACACATTGCGCGCGTCATCCATGGTCACGCTGGGGTTTGCGACGACTGGACCGACGTTCGTGGTGGCGCTCTGCGGGAAGGTGGACAGCAAAACGGTCGGGGACCGATCGACGCCCGATGGGATCCCCCACGAAGTGAGGGTTGGACTCCCGCCGCCAGTGGTGAGACGATACATCCTTCCTGCCCAGGCCGGTGTGCCCCCTGTGGGGTATGTGTCCCCGCCGTACATCGAATCGACGCGGTAGTCCAGATCAAAGTCGACTGAGATCGTATCACCCATAAAGGAGTTGCTGCCAAGCGCGGGAAACGAAGTCACCGTGCTCAAGCCGGTGGACGGATTGACCGGTCCGGTTGCCAGGTCCAGGCTGAATAACTTGGCACTTTGGGTGCTCGTGCCGGCGTAACTGGTGGGTCCGGATCCCATCAACGCGAGCCACTTGGCGCTGGTGTTGTCCGTTTTTGCGCTCGTTGAAGGATTCACCCGGACCACGAACGGATAGGTCGTGGAGAGACCCTGGGATGACGTGCTGAAGCTCCACAGGAGCACCGGATCCCGCTCCGGATTGGTGATGTCGAGTGCGAAATAGGCGGTATAGAACGTCCGTGTCTGCGTGCCGCTGCCGAAATCCGCGGTGACGTTCATGGGGACGGCGCCGGTTCCAACTGCGCAGGAGCCGCAGCTCCCACCCAGCCGCATGCCCCCGATCAGAATCGTTCCCCAGCCGTTGGGGTGGTCGGCGTCAGCGGAAAAAATGCGCGCGTCGGTGACCTTCGGCTTGAGGTCCACGTAGTACACGTGGGTGTAATCGCCCCGCGCCAACCACTGGAGCTGCGGGAGGAGCTCATAGGGAAGAAAGCCCCACAACTCTTGACCGAGTAGTGGCCCACCACTGTTATCAATCGCCGTCCGGCTGAACCATCCGTGCTCGACGGCGCTGGTCGTGCTCGGATCATCCCCGCGGTGGTAGTAGCCCCCGTTGAAGGCATGCAGCATTCCGTCATTCGCCCCGACATAGGCAACCTGGCGCCTGTTCCGGTACTGCTGGTAAAAGGCGGTATAGCTGGGGTCTCCGTAGATGACGTCATACCGCTCCCTCGGTGCGCCCACCACGGTCGGGGTGGAATGGACGACATCGCCCAGCTTCCAGACCTTCAGCGTGCCGCTCCCAGGGGGGACCTGGATCTGCCGGTTCCGCAGCCCGGTGATCTGGTCGCCGCGGATAAAACTGATCAGGTTGGTCGCGGTGTACGGAGCGGCTCCCGCCCGGAGGTACGGGGACAGCGTCGAAGCATTGCTGGTTGTGAATGTGATCTGCTCGCCGGTATCCACGACCCGGTCGTTGTCGCTATCCACCCACGTGAGGAGTTTCCGCGTCGAGGAGTCCATGAGGGCGAGCTGTTTGCCGGCCTCCCAGATCGGTTTCACCTCGCGCAGACCGACCGACTCGAACGGGGTGGCAGTATCCGGGATCATATCACCGTTGGTGTCAAGCGTGGGGTCCGCCTTCCCATCGCCATTGCTATCGCGATACCGGTCGATCTTCACCTCGTTCGTGTTCGGGTCCAGCCGGCTCCTGATGATGTTGTCGTTCTGCAACACCAGCCGGCCGTCTCCATCCGTGTCTTCCCGGAGGTTCCCGAACGAGTCGAGGAAGAGGCCCTGCAGGTACCCGAGCCACTTGACTTCATCAAGCCCTTCGAAGGTGCTCGGGTAGAAGTGGGCTTGGTACAGGGCGCCTTCACCGGTCGAGGAGGTGGCGAGCACGGAGACCGCTGTGCCTGAAGAGCTCCGCTGCAGGATGCTGCCGATGGCGGCCATCATCCGGTCACGCAACCGGTCGGCATCGCCCGACTCGAAGTACGTATCCGGGATCCCGTCGGGCACCGCGGCGCCGGTGTCATTGGTCACTCGATCCCACTCCTCGGGCAGGTCGGGTATACCGTTCCCGTTGCGATCCTCAAAGCCCCCGGCTTTGGCGGTGGTTTGTAAGATCTCACGGCCGATCGCTTGTCCGAATGCATAGAAGGTGTAGATGGTCAGATTCTGGTTTCCGGCCAGGTCCTTGCCGGAGCTCCCCAGGTTGGGCAGGGTCAACTGGCGCAGATCCGTAGTGTGCGCGTAATAGGCGACGTCATCAAGATAGTGTGACCCACTGCTCGCATAATTGGTCTTGTGACCCGCACAGGTGTCGGCGGTCGTTGCGCCGGTGCAATGCGCACCGTGCACGCCATGGCCCGCGTCCTGGAAGGCTCCCGGGATGTTCACGTCCTGTGTCGGCTCACCATCGGTGAACACGATCACGAAGCTCTTGCAACACTGCACATACTGGGACGACGACGCCCACTGCGGAGAGGTGAAATAGTATGGATCCCTGGTGGTGTCCGTATAGGAATAGTCCGTGTTCGTGTAGGCCGGAGCAATCTGCGCAAAATACCGGATCGCTTCGTAGAGCGACTCCGCCAGCGGCGTCCAGGTGGATGGGACGGTCGTTTCGACGGCCGTGATGAGGCTGGCCTGGCTCGCTCCGACGTCGGCCAGCACCTTACCCCCGTCGCCGGCTCCCTTGAACTCCATCAGCCCAAATCGCGCCCGGGTGCCGACTTGCTGAATCACCCCAGTCACGCTCGCCGGCCAGTCGACCTGAATCTGCCAGAGGGTCTCGGTGTAAGTTCCTCCGTCGTTGCAGTCGGAACTGGTCTGCTGCGTGGCTTCGTCATCCACGCAGAACTTGCCTTTGAGAGCCGTCACACTTCCCATCAGGTGAAAGTAGACGTTTCCAGAAGAGGGAATGATCGACGCGGGCATCCGACCGTTGGCCTGAGCCACGGTCACGCTTTGAGTCTGGTCCTGGCAGCAGGCCGCGAAGGAATCCTGCCCCAGCACACGCGTACAGGATCCGTCAGCGTTGCGAGCCACCGCGCAGGTGCCCCCGACCATGACGAATTTGACGATATCCACCCGCCGCATGGAGACGTAGTTGAGCAGGTTCCCGCTCCAGGGGTACGATGATCCGCAGGTCCCAAGCGTGGCAGGGTTCACAGCAGGGTCTGGCTGAAACCGACTGGATCCATACGTGTAGCACTCCAGCGGGTTGAACAGTCCGAAGTAGGTTTTCGCAGTATCGAAGGTGGTCTCGTACGCCATCAGGTTCATGCTGCCCGAGTTGTCCATCAGCAGGAGAATGTTCGGCGGCACGGTGTTCGACATGAAGGGCGGATACGCCGTGTAGTCGTCCATGACCTGGGCGCTCGCACCGTTTGGCCCGGCCGGCGTGCCAGGCAGCAATCCGACCAGCACTCCAAGCAGGATGGACGCCAACCATGTGATGCGAAGATAAACCATGGTTCCCTCGCTCCGGCAATGCGATGCCGTGTGACTGGGCTGCGATCCGTCGCGGTTCCTTGCCATGATCTCCATCATCTCCCCGTGCTTCCCTGTGGGGTCGTCTCCCTCTGCTGCCCCACTATCTGAAGCCTAGCCGCGGGCGTCGTAAGGATGCCATTCGAAAACCAATCTGGAGACGTAAAACGTTACTAAAGGGGAGCAGCATTTACGCACTCATGAGTTCTTGATGGTTTCTTGATGGAGCGATAGCCGGCTACCCGTGCGGGCCATTCCAGCCTTGGCTGCAGTCAGTCCTTGAACCAGGTTGGCTCACAGTCCGAGGCAGGGGGGCACAGAGGCAGAAGTCCGGGCGAAGGACCTGCAGGATGGGAAGCTGCGTGGGAGACTCAGGGGCTCTTAGAGGCGATGCCCGGACCATGAGGGCCCCGGGCTCGCCCAGAGTGGATCACTTGGATCCTCAATGAGAGGCTTACTAGGTGACGAGATTGGAAACGGGGAGACTGGGCGTCTCTGGCCTGTCCTCTGCGGAGGTCGGCTCGAGCGAGAATCGGTAACCGATACCAGGATCGGTCAGAATGAAGCGAGGATTGGCCGCATTCCGTTCGATCTTTTTTCTCAGTTGACCGATGAACACCCTCAAATACTGCACCTGATCCCGATAGGCCGGGCCCCAGACCGTCGTCAGCAACATCCGGTGTGTGAGGATTTTCCCGGCATTCTGGACGAGATACTTGAGGAGATCGTACTCGGTGGGCGTCAACTTGACCGGCTGGCCGGCGACTTGAACCACGCGGCGATCGAAGTCCACTGAGAGCTCACCGCACGTGAAGACCGGCTGGGAGCCCTGTGCTCCCGCGGCTCGTCTCAACGCGGCCCTGATCCTTGCCTGCAACTCTTCCAAGCCGCAGGGCTTGGTCACATAGTCGTCGGCCCCGAGCTCCAATGCCTCGACCTTCGAACGCTCTTCACCGATCGCCGACAGCACGATGATCGGGACGGCGGATTGCTCCCGAACTCGGCGGGTCAGCTCAAGTCCGCTCATGCCGGGCATCATCAAGTCGACCAGGACCACGTCAGGCGTACGGTGCACAATAGTCTGCAAGGCCTCCTCACCGGATTCGGCCGCCATGACTTCATAGCCCTTGCCCTGCAGGTTCTCCTGCAGCAAGCGTCGGATCGGTGGCTCGTCATCAATCACAAGAATCCGTGCACCATGGCTCATGATGATTAACTCCCTGGTCGGTCCTTCGGGCAGTCGGCGGTCACTGATACTCCTATTAAGCATAGCACACAGGATCCTGAATGAATTCCACCACTTAGACTGGAGTGCGCCTGATGCCGGCCCCTGCAACCCTTCAGCCAGAGGCGTCGCAGGGGCCGTATCTCACCCATTTGACAGCCGGAGGGCGCGAAGGTGGCCGGCGTTCCTCATCATCGCGGCATCACCAGGACAATCTCATGAATCTGCCCCTGCCTCGCCTGGAAGCTGACCGTGGCACCCGGGGTGAGATCCGCGAGGGTCTTTGGTCGTCCCTCGTCATCTTTGATGATCAGCGTTCGGCTGAGCGTATAGGCTTGGTTATTGATTCGGATGTCGTACCCCTGCCTGGCTGTGATCTCTCCCTGCATCGCCGGCACGTTGGAGGATGAACCGGCTGGTTGCGCCCACGTGTCACGCAGCCCTCCGATCGGGCTTGCCTCCGCCGCTAACAAGGCCAGGACGACCAGGAGAAAGCTCCCTACCCAGCCGCTCCTGACGGATCGGTTCACTTGCTTGCCAGTTTGATTCTCCATCGCTCCACCTCCCTAGTTGTTCTTCGGCAGGTTGCTGAAACGTGAGCGTGGGCCAGTCCGCGTGCCCTGAAAAGGACCGACCCATTCATGGCCTCATCGGTCAGTCGAGGAAGAAACTTGAGGGGCTTGTCGAGTGGACTCGGGCGGTCTTAGGAGATGAAGGCATCCAGAAAGCGGTGGTATTCGGCCGGAAGATCTAGGCCCTGCCGTGACCGAGCGAAGCCCGCAATGATCCCGCGGTGCTTCCGGTGCAGGCCCGACTCGACAAACGCCGTCCTGTACTGGGTCCATTGCAGGTCCGGATCGGCCAGGACACGTTGTCGCTCTTCGGCCGCCATGGCCTTGAGGCTGGCCGTGAAATGGGCGATCGCCTTTTCGACACTCTGGTACGGGGGCGCAAGCTTCAAGCGTGAGTAAAAGGTCTCCAGGTGGCGGCGGAACTCCATCTGAAGAAGACGGATATCCTCCGGCTCGTCGCGCGATCGTGTCATCACACTCTCCTGGCTGTCAGGGCTCCGATCGGCCGCCCTGATGCGCAGGATACCCGCTGGCGGCCGTCGAGGCAAGCTGAGCGCTGTTCGTCAGCTCGAGACGGCCCCAGATGATTGTCAGGTTCACGTAGTCTTCATGGTATGATCACCCGCATGCCAGTCCCGGCGCTGCCCCCTCCCTCGATTCGCGAAGCGCTCAAGCGGACCGCGCTCGAGGCTGCACAGGCTGCCGGAGCCATTCTGCTCGAGCACGCGCGGCGCGGCTTTCGCATCGAGCACAAGGACACCGTGAACCTGGTCACCGATGCCGACCGCCGTGCTGAGCGGGCGATCGTGGATCGGATCAGCAAGGATCATCCGGCGCATCAGATTTTGGCCGAGGAAGGGGGCATGCAGGCTGGGCAGGATTCACCCTTCAAGTGGGTGATTGACCCTCTGGACGGGACCACCAACTTCGCGCACGGGTTCCCGGCTTACTGCGTCTCGATCGGGCTGGAGTACGAGGGCAGGTCTTTTTTGGGTGTGGTCCTGGACCCGACCCGCGACGAGCTGTTTGTGGCCGAAGCCGGCGCCGGGGCTTTCCTGAACGGGACACCGCTACGAGTATCCAGGACCTCCTTGCTGAATGGAGCCCTGCTCGTCACTGGCTTCGCCTACGACATTCGAGAAAGCGATCAAAATAACTTGAACTATTTCGCCAGGTTCGCGCTCCGCGCGCAGGGCATCCGTCGGACTGGAACGGCGGCTCTGGACCTCTGCTACGTCGCCGCCGGCCGCTTCGACGGCTTTTGGGAGTTGAAACTGCACCCGTGGGACACCGCGGCCGGCGCGCTCATGGTCCTGGAGGCAGGGGGCCAGGTCACAGACTTTCGCGGAGGCCCCTTCTCGATCTACGGGCAGGAAACCCTCGCCAGCAATGGGCTGGTACATACCGAGATGGTCAAGGTGCTGGAGGGCACCTGAGCCCGTTTCCCTTCGTGGACCTCGACGCCGGTCCGGCGCACGACGTGTACAGGGTCCCGACAGATGCGGTAAGATGGCACCGAGTCGTCTCGAGCAGGAGGCACGTATGGCCACGCAGAGTCCACCACCGGAGAAGCGACCCGACCCTCAGAGGGCGGTCAAAGAAGTGGAGCTCCTCAAGGTAGTGATCACCCGGGAAGGCAAGCAAGTCAACGTGAGCTGGGCGATTCACCCGCAGATGAAACATGATCTGCTTCCCGCTGAATGGAAAGAAGTCTCAGACCTGATGTCCAAGGTCACTGGGATCGCGGGCACCCGCTTCTCAGAGGTCCTCTCCACTGTTGAACCTGATCAGCCAGGGTCCGCCTAAAGACAGGCGATCGGCACCAGGCAATGGGTAATTGGTTTCGAGGAAGGGTCCTGCCAGCGCGACAGCCGCACTCATAGCCTCTCGCCCCTCGCCCGCGCTACCCCACACCCTAACGTGCGAATGGAGTTGTGATATGGATACCTACTACGCTCCCGGAGATCTTGGGAAGTTCTCGGAAATGGAGAAGGGCAACAAGGAATTGTGGGAGAAGTTCATGGCCTACTATTCCGCTGTCTTTGCCGACGGCGCGCTCACCGAACGGGAGAAGGCGCTGATTGCCCTCGGGGTGGCCCACGGAGTGCAATGTCCGTACTGCATCGACGCCTACACGCAAGCGTGTTTAGAGAAGGGCTCCAGCGTTGAAGAAATGACCGAGGCGGTCCACGTCGCGTGCGCCATCCGGGGTGGGGCCTCGCTGGTGCATGGGGTACAGATGAGAAACGTGGCGCAGAAGCTTTCGATGTAAACTACGAACGGGCTAGCGGGGTATCGCTTCGCTGGGGGTAAGGGGTAGGGTGGCGGGCGGCACAGGTTTTAGCAAGGCGGAATTACGTTCACACGCATGGCTCCTTACCCCGTTATCCCGTTACCCCGGCTGCCCCTAACGGCTAGTTGCGTGACGGCAAATAGCCGTTGGCGCGGAACCAACTGAGCGCGTCCCGGATGGCCCCCTCGACCGGATTGCGCGGATAGTCCAGCTCCCGGATGGCTTTGGAACAGTCGTACTGCTGCATGTGCTTGAGCATCTCGACGAAGAACCCGGGGACGGGAGCAGGTCTCCGGAAAATCGTCTGGAACATCCAGTCGCCAGCCTTTGACCCGTAGCGTGCCAGCGCGAATGGCACCGGGAACAGGGGAGCCATCACTCCCGCGATCCGCGCGATGAGCTCGTTCAGTTCTTTCTGCGTGGTATTCCAGTTCCCCAAAATGTAGCGTTCTCCGACCCGACCCCGTTCAGCCGCTTTGATCATCCCAGCCGCCACGTCCCGCACATCAATCGCGTTGACCGGCGCCTGGATATAGGCCGGCATCAATCGCCGCGCGACCATGAGAATCTGGGTCCCGCTCGTAGGTTTGCTGTCGTAGGGTCCATAGACAGCAGTGGGGTTCACGACCACCGCCGGGACACCGCCCCTGGCCGCTTCCAGGACTGCCATCTCCATGGCGGCCTTGGCCATCAGGTAGGGGTTGTTCGTGAATCGTGTGCTGAACGGGCAAGACTCGTCCGCAAGCTGACCCGCTCGCGTGGGGAGGCCGATTGTGGTCAGGGTGCTCGTGAAGACCAGCCGCTGGACACCGGCCCTCCGCACGGCCTTGAGGAGGTGGCTGGTCTCGGCCAGGGCCTGGGTCGTAGCCACATCAGCGGGGATGGTGTGCGGCGGGTAGTAGCTTGCGACCTGGTACACAACCGGGACGCCAGCGCACGCGCGGGCCAGGGAACCCGGCTCTCCGAGGCCGCCCTCCACCCGCTCGACGTCCAGGCCTTGGAGCGCCAGACGGTGACGGTTGGCCTGCGCCCCCGAGCTTACCGTGTGCACGAGCACGCGCACTTGGTCGCCCCGAGCGAGCAAGGCCCGCACCAGGTTGGCGCCGAGCAGGCCGGTCGCTCCCAGAACGAGGGCTTTCATAGGCGTAAGTGGGCCACACGACCTTGATGGCGCGCCAAGGTGTCACGCGGCCCGGAGCGGTTCAAATTCCCGATCAGCCTTGGCGGCCATGTAGAAATCGCTCTCCGTGAGGCCATTGATCTTGTGGGTCCAGAGCTCTACTTTACACTTCCCCCACGCGAGGTACAGATCGGGGTGATGGCCCTCCGCCTCCGCCACCGCGCCCACCCTATTCACGTACGCCAGGGCGTCGGCGAAATCCTTGAAGGTATAGAGCCGCTCCAGGTGGCCATCCTTGTTCAGCTGCCACCCACGTCCCAGTTGTTTCAACATGTCCTGGGCCTTCGCCGGTTCCATGGGCGGAACCCCACCCCGACACGGCACGCATTTATTGTCGGCCAACCCCATCGTGTCCTCCTTTTTCCAATGCACTCAACAACACGAACGTCGGGTTTATTATGCCTGCCGCTCTGGTCGCCATGTCAACGGGGCGGCGGACGATCGGAGGGCACTCTCGCTGCGGTCGGTCGAGGGATCTTGCCGGCACGGGCCATTCACCCCAGAACGGGACTGGCGCAGGGCCGTCGCGTCAGTCGCCTTCATCCGGCGCACCGCCGGAGCGGGCCAGGTCCTCCATCTTGATCTTCTCAGGGCTGAACTTGGCGGCTGCGCCGGTCATGCGGGCGAGGGTCTCGTCGAAAGCCAGCGGGGCCGCGTCCTTCGGCCGGAAGCGAATAGGATTAATCCGGGCAACGACAAAACTTTTGAGATAGGGACTGGTCATTCCACGGGCCTTCAAGGCCTCCACCTTCTGGATCACGAGGTCATCCAGCTCCAGCACAGCACGAGCCCGCTTCTGCCGGACTTCCACCGCTGAACCCAGGGGCTGTTTCAGAAACTGATCCACGCGCTTCAGGACCGGATTGTAGGCTCCGCCGCTGAAGCGCGGCCGCTCTTCGTAGCACAGGCCGAGGGTAATGAGGGCTGGCTCCTCGAACTCCAGCGCGTAGGTTTCCTCGGTGGCACCATCCAGTCGCGCCAGCTCCTTGTACATGCGGATGACCTCCAGGGCCTTCTCCCGGAGGTTATGAGCCTTCTCGGTGTTCAGCGCCAGGATTTGATAGGCCGCAGAGGCCTCCGGCACCACGATGGCTGTGATGCTCTTCGCGCCCAGCGTGCGCATGGCCGAGAGCCGATGATGGCCATTCGGTGTCCAGTACTTGGCTCCGCTACCCCCTGACCCCGCTCCCGCGCTATCCCGCGATTGCGGCGCCCGCACCGCGATGATCGGGTCCAGGAACCGCCCGAGCTTACTGATCACGCCCTCGAGCCTGCGAACGTGAGTATCGGAGAGATTGCGCTGATAGGGGGTTGGCTCGACCAACTCGATGGGCAAGGCCGCCATTACGACCCAACGACCCCCGTAGGGCTCCCGGTAGGCGGCCAGGACCTTGCCCCCGTCGCCTTCGATCGCCCGATGCAGTTCGGCGACCTCTCCCGGCGGAGCCGCCGCCTGGAGCTCGGACGCCGCGAGTCCAGTCGAGACCCCGGCCGGCTTGCGCCGGCGCCGGCCGGCCCCGACTGCTCTTGGTTTCCTGGGTTTCTTCTCGGCCATAGCGTGGCCACCTATGGTAGGGAACTGGAGCCAAAAAAGGAAGCCCCGTGGCTTCCTGGAGCCCGGCATGGCGAGGGTCCCGCCGATAGGGTACTATGGGCCACTGAACCCAACAGTTGGAGGGAGTTCATGCAGAAAGTCTCCATTGCACTGGCCGCCGCACTCCCATTTCTCTGTGCGGGGTGCCTCTGGTTGGCCGTAGGGGCTACCGGAGGCGCGGCCGGGGCCGTGTATGTCATGGGAAAGCTCGAGGAGGAATTCACCCAGCCGGTACCGACTGTCCACAAGGCAGCCGCGGCAGGGATCAAAGATCTCGACCTCCCAATCCTGGAGGATAAAGGGGATAAGGTGACCGCGCATCTCGAATCGGAGTTCGCTGATGGGAAGCATGTGTGGATCGATCTCGATTTAGTGGCCGATTCCCGAACTAAGATCACCATCCGGGTCGGCGTCATGGGGGACGAGGTCCGATCCCGGAAGATCCTCGCCGCGATTAAGCGCCATCTATCATGAGCCCGTTGCTCCTGTGCTCCACGGGCTAAACAGGCTAGCCTGCCTCTTTGTCCCGCGTGGCAGCCAGATGCCAGAGCGCGCCCACGGGCAGGGCGTGCAGATGGGTTCCAAAGGGAATGGCGGTCGAGCCGGTGTAGAGGACGATGCCGCGACGGAATCGTTTGCCCACCACATCTGCCAAGGTCCGCAGGCCCTTAAAATCCTGCGCGCTGACTGTGGCGCTGGCCCTGACGTTAACGCCCACGATGCGCCCCGCCTTCTCCTCGAGCACCAGATCCACCTCCTGACCGGTTTGCGTGCAGAAGTGATACAGGGAGGGCCGCGTTTGACTCCAGGCGAGTTGCTTGCGCAGCTCCATCGCCACGAAGTTTTCCAGCAACGGGCCAAAGAGCTCGGGCTTTAGCATGAGCCTTTCCGGATCGGCCCCGAGCAGGTGCGCGATGAGCCCGGTGTCGCTGACCAAGAGCCTCGGCGCTTTGACCAATCGCTTGCCCGCCTTCCCAGACCACGCCCGCAACATCTGGACCAGAAACGTCGTCTCCAGCAGCGCCATGTAACGCTTCAGTGTACTCAGCGGAAGGTCGATGCTGCGGGACAGCTCGGCGAAGTTCGAGAGGGCCATGACGCGAGCCGACAGCACCGCCAGGAGCCGAGGCAAGGCGGTGAGTCCTTCGATGTTGGCCAGATCGCGGACCTCCCGATGGAGGATGGTCGTGAGGTAGGAACTGAACCACACGCTGCGCCGGGACTCCGCCGATCGTGCCAGGGCCTCCGGATAGCCGCCACGTAGCACGCGACGCACAAGCTCGCTCCGGTCTGGCAGGCCTTCCGTCAGGGGAGGGAGGGTTGCCGCAAAGACCACGTCCACAAAGCCTTCCATCCGTTCCTCAATTTCACCTTGGGAGAGCGGCCAGAGAGTCAACACTTTCATCCTGCCCGCCAGTGGTTCGGTGAACCATGGCAGGAGGGTGACGTTCGCAGAGCTGGTCAGTAGGAAACGGCCAGGCCGGCGATCCCGATCCACCTTGGCCTTGAGCGCCGGAAAGAGTTCCGGCGCCCGATGGATCTCATCAAGCACCACCGGTCCCTCGAGTCCGGCCACGAAGTCCGCGGGATCATGTCTCGCTACGGTCAAGACGGCAGGGTCGTCGAGGGTCAGATAGCGAGCCGGGTGCTCCCCCGCCGCCAGCGATTCGGCCAGGGTGCTCTTTCCGGTCTGTCGGGCGCCAAGGAGCAGGACGATCGGGGCGTCCGACAGGGCCTCCACAATGGACCTGGTGAGGTGCCGTCGGAGCATGGATGAATATCAACCAAGTGCTGGTCATATTTCAACCAGGGCTCATCCCATCCGGCAGGAACCGAAGGACTGATGTAGGCCGTAAAAAGGCCCCTGAGTCCTGTGACCCAGGGGCTAGGGAGTGGTGGGCTTACCAGCCGAAGCTTGAGCGAAGTCTGGTGGACCCTCTTGCAGCGCGCTCGAACCTTCTTCGAGACCCAGCGCCCCTGATCGTCGCATTCCCAACGTTTGATCGCCTGTCACGCCCCTTGCGTTCTCCCATTTTGAGTTGGACTTGCGGGAGCAAGGGGGCGTGCCAGGCGCGCTCTGCCTCAGTCACTCGCCTTGCAATGGCTCTGAGGGTCCCTGTCCTCGGGCTTCAGCCGCAAGGGGGCTTCCGCTGGCCATCCGATTTGGGGGCCCGTGCGGTGCCGTCGCTCCTCCGATCCCCCCATCCCCCGGCCAGTCACCGGCGAAGCCGGATACCTGGCCCGGGCCAGAGCCCCCTGTGCTGAGTGAGCGTCTTCCAAATCGAAGCACTCTGGCGCCGCAAGGCTCGTGCCCTAGGCTTCCCCTTCGACAAGCTCAGGGACCCGAGCCCGGTCGAGGGGCGGATCGCGCCGAACTCTTCAGACTCTGAACCCACGCAAGCGAGCCCCGCCCATGCTTCAGCCCCGCCCAAGAGAATCAGGCAAACAAGATCGACCCCAAGAGTTCGCGGGAGACTGCCTGTGGCAGACTCCCGCTCTCTAGACAATAAAGGTGTGGCTTCGTGGCTGGCGCCACCAAGCCAGTCTGTCATCCACGGTCCCCCACCCACCCGGCTGTCTCAGTCGGGCGGCTTCATCCGCCTTCGCCAAGCCTACGGTGGATTCCGCTTGCGCCCTTGGTGAGCCAGCCCCCCTTACACAAGGTTAGCGATGCTCCCTGTCGGCAGTGATACCCCGCTTTGTCCTTTGCCATCGGCGGCGGCACGACCCGTTGTATCCTTCAAGGCAACAGGCACCCTACCATCCCCAGCAGAGGGGCTCTCCCGCCGCTCAGAGTCCAGTCCTAAGACCGTCTCAGTTTCAAAAAGTCGCAAAAAATGCTACCTTATGTGACCGATGAGTAGACGCAGAGCCAGATCAGTTACAAAAGGTCGCAGAAAACGCGACTTTTCGCAACCGGCACCGCTGGCCGCCAACGCACGCGCGTTCATTGAAGCCCTTCAATCCTCAGGGCGCTACGTGTTCACCAAAGAGGAGGCCGCCCGGGCGCTTCGCCTGTCGGATATCGCGTTGAAAAATGCTCTGTGGCGTCTTGTCAGGTCCAGCCGCTTAGCTTCACCACGGCGAGGGTTCTATGTCGTCGTGCCACCGGAGTACAAAGCGGCGGGGTCCATCCCTCCGTCCTGGTTTATCCGGGATCTGATGACATACCTTGACCGTCCCTACTATGTCGGCTTGCTCTCCGCCGCTGCGTTGCATGGGGCGGCTCACCAGGCCCCTCACGAGTTACAAGTGGTCACTGATCGGCCGCTGCGCCTGATCGAGATCGGCAAGGTACGTATCCGCTTCGTGAAGAAAGCGCGTGTCTCCAAGACACCAACCGTGGGGATTAAGACCGCGACCGGAGACATCAGAGTCTCCAGCCCTGAAGCCACCGCCCTTGACCTTGTCCGGTACGCCGAGCATGCCGGTTTTCTCTCAAACGTGGCGACCGTTCTGAACGAATTGGCGGAGCGCCTTGATCCCGCGGCGCTCGCCAGAACCGCGGAAGCGGATGGCGAAGCGGTCTACGCTCAGCGCTTAGGCTATCTGCTTGAGCACATCGGGCATGCTGAGCTCACAGCGCCCTTGCACGGATGGATTGATACGGAAGCCCCGCGCGTGACCCCGCTTCGGCCAGACCTGCCCACTGCAGGCGCATCACGCGACCGCCGGTGGCGAGTGGCTGTGAACGAAGAGCTGGAGCTGCGGAAACGATAGTTCATGGTTCCACAGGCCGACATTGTGGCATGGCGACAAGTTGCTCCATGGGCCGACGATGGCATGGTCGAACAAGATTTGGTCCTCTCCCGTGCGTTGATCGACGTCTACTCGGATTCTCATTTGGCGGAGGCCCTTGCGTTCCGTGGCGGCACGGCCCTGCACAAGCTTGTGCTCTCGCCTCCAAGCCGTTACTCAGAAGATGTCGATCTGGTGCAGGTCCGCCCTGGTCCTATCGGCGGTCTTCTCGACAGAATCCGGACCCGGCTGGCGTGGCTCGGCGAGCCCGGGCGGGACCAAGGCGAAACGAACGTCACACTTCTCTACCGGTTCGACTCTGAGATTCCCCCGGTCCGGCGGTTGCGGCTCAAGATCGAGATCCAAACCCGCGAGCACTTCTCCGTCTATGGACATATAACCCATCCACTCTCGGTGAGCTCACGCTGGTTCAGCGGTGAAGCCGAGATCCTGACCTTCGAAGTTGACGAGTTGCTCGCCACCAAGTTTCGTGCGCTTTACCAGCGGCGCCACGGCCGGGATCTCTTCGACCTCTGGGACGCCCGCCGGCGGGTTGAGATCGACCCTGGGCGGGTGGTGAGCGCCTTTCAGACCTACCTAGGCCAACAGGGCCTCAAAATCACGCGAGCGGAATTTGAACAGAATCTGGCGGCAAAGGCTCAAGACAAGGCATTTCTGGACGACGTGAAGCCGATGCTTGCACCTGGGGTCACCTATGATCCAGTCGAGGCGCTCACCCTTGTCCGCCGAGACTTCGTGGCGCGACTTCCTGGCACTCCCTGGAAAGGGAAATGAGCCTCATCAAGTAGAGAGTCTCCATTGCCGCGCTCAGGCACTCACCCGCACCTGCCTCAGCCCCGCCCACCCGGCTGTCTCAGTCGGGCGGCTTGCCCCCTCCCCACACCTGGCTTCCAGGGAAGCCAGTGTGTCGGGGCCCCCTGCCCCCACTAAGCCTACGGCGGATTCCGCTTGCGCCCTTGGTGGGCCAGCCCTCCCCAAGACAGCGGGCACAACCACGCACTGATTCCGCTGCTATTTCTCCCTGCGTTCCTGCGTACTTGCCAACCTTCGCTATGTAGAATAACATGTTGCCGCCAACGGCAGGATTGCTCACGGTGAGCCTCTGAGTGAAAACATGACGAACAACGATATACCCGCGCTCGTCAAGGAGCTCCGCGAGCGGCTTCATCTGACTCAGGAGCAGTTCGCCCACAAGGTGGGTGTCACCTACAGCACCGTGAACCACTGGGAGAACGGAAAGCCAATTCCCCAACCATTCTTGGTGAGGCGCCTCTTGGAGTTGAAGGAAGAGATCGTGGCCCAGGCCAGAAAGACATCGAAAGGGCGCGAGCGACAATGAGCGAAGATAACAGCTTCACTCCCGGTGACGTGGTCGCGGGCCTGGAGGTCTCCGAACTCGTCGAGATCCAACGCGTCGCCCCCTTCGGCGGCAAGACGCTGGTCGAAGGTGTCGGACTCCAGTCCCGAAGGATGGTGAGGCGGCCATTGGCCGCCGAGGAGCTCGCGGCCCTCGTCAAGGTTCGTGGCCAACAGCACACGTTCGATGGCGACGCCAGGCTCTTCCTTCTCGGTGCCGAGGCAGAGCGTATTCGGATCGCTCACCAGTTCGACCCTCTGTTCGCGGTCAACTCCAGCATCGTTGACCCACTCCCTCATCAGGTCGAAGCGGTCTACCGCTACCTCCTCCCCTTGCCGAGGATCCGGTTCCTTCTCGCCGACGACACGGGGGCGGGCAAGACGATCATGACCGGACTGCTGATCAAGGAGCTGCTCTTCCGTGGAGTACTCCAGAAGGTCCTCATCATCACACCGGGCGGCCTGACGAAGCAGTGGAAAGAAGAGGAGCTCCAGGAGAAGTTCGGACTCTACGCGCGGCTCGTGAATCGTGCGTCCTTCGACGCCGAGCCAGGCCAGTTTTCCCGCTACGAGGAGGGCATCTTCGTCACGTCCATCGATTTCCTCGCCCGGAATGAGGGCTGTCTCAAGGCCGCCTCCGAGATCCAGTGGGACCTCGTGGTCGTCGACGAGGCCCACAAACTCTCGGCCTACGAGTACGGCACAAAGCTGGAGGAGAGCGAGCGGTACAAGGCGGTGAAGGCGCTCGCCCACAAGGCCGACCACCTGCTTTTTCTCACGGCGACTCCGCATCGAGGAAGAAAGGACACCTTCCGCCGGCTGCTCCTGCTGCTCGATGAGGACCTCTTCCAGAAGGATGAACATGTCGCCGACCGGGTTCGCGAGCAGGCAGCGCCC